>Ga0074195_1000372_pt1 | contig 94442 bp, 90 predicted proteins | sample EPASupsiteHSE623_FD_64525 | JGI IMG/M metagenome (GOLD analysis project Ga0074195, IMG submission 64525) | Bioremediated contaminated groundwater from EPA Superfund site, New Mexico - Sample HSE6-23 | ecosystem: Environmental > Aquatic > Deep subsurface > Groundwater > Contaminated ...
AATTATGCATTAAAAATGTCATTAGCTGCTTGTTGAATTTTTGCTTCAATACCTTTATATCCTTCTGCTGTTCCATCTAAGAATCTTGCGAATCTTTCAACAGTTTGGTAGAAAGCTTCAAATTTTTCTTTTAAAGCATTGTATTTAGCACGTAGTTCATCTGCTGCTTGACCTTGCCAAACAGAATTAGTCTTATTGATATTGTTTGTTGCTTCATCTAGCGCTGATTTCATTTTTGAAATATTAGCGCGGAATGCTGAAGACGTATCAACAAGTGTTTGATAACTAATCTCTAACATAAATCCTCCTTCAATAAATATATATTATAATCTTCCAGCTGCACTAGCGTTTTCACTAACAGCTGTTTCATATATAAGCGCTGTTTTGCCTAAGAATGCAGAATATTGTTTAATAATTGTTCCTAGCACTTCCATGTCTACTTTATACTCGTTTAGTTTGCCAATATAAGTTTGTGCATCTTGTGCTTTCCAGCCAGCTCTTAAAGCGTCAAGAGACGAATATAAACTTTTCACTTCTGTTAAATAAGCTTCTCCGTTATTGTTTAAAGCTGTAGCAATTGTTTTTAGTTCTTCTGGTGTTACTTTAATGTTCATAAAATCACCTCCCTCATATAATTATTAGGCTGGTACCATTTCTAATATCACTTTCTTTAACAGTAATATTTTCATCATACACCTCACCAGTTTTGCGATTATATAAGCTAGTGTGGGTATTTACTTTATAATTACCATCTGAAAGCTCATCTATTGATTTAGTAACCATTTTTATTATAGCACATATTTTACGATTTATGGGAATAAATAATTCAAAATTTTGTTCAATTAATGGAACATATAAATTTACAAATACTTTATTCATCTTTTTTCACCACTTTTTCAAACTTAATAAGCTTAATTAAGACTGGATTTCCTCTTAGAATATAATATCCAAAGTCTGGTCCAATATCTTCTTGTTGGCTTTTTTCGATTTTTGATATTTTAATAGTATATTGATTAGAAAATCCATTACCAATATAAATACCATTGTTGTTAACGATATTATTTCGATACCAATCATCATATATAAATCTTTTTAATTCCATTTCATTATCGATAATAATGAAGTTAAATTTATTTAAAATTTTACTACGACTAAATAGTGTTTCTAAATCGAATTTTAAAATACCATTTAATTTTTCTTTTAACTTACCAAGTCCAACAATCAAATATACATTGTGTTTATATTTCTTAAGAGATTCTATATCCCTTCCATTTTCTTCATATATCTTATAATAAGCATCTATATTTGAAATTAATTCGTTATAAGCTTTATCTAAGTTTTTGTTATAATAGTTATTAAAATTGAATTCAGCAAGTAAATCTTCTGCATCAATAATACAAAAATTCATACTTGATAAATAACTTAGCTCTGTTACTAAAGAATAAGTAAAATTCTTTGTTACCCCAATATCTTGTGTATTAATAACTGTTACAAATTCTTTCTTAAAATCATATGTTGCGATACCAAGATTATCTCTTTCAATACCAAGCGGAACTGTGCTTAAGTTTTTATATGCTTCTTTTACAAAATCAAATGTTATTTCTTTTGGTAAAGTTGGAATCTTAGGAGCAATAGTTGTATATTTATTAGAAAGTTCTTTACAAGAGTCTTTAATGAACGATGTTATATTTACATCTACTTCAATAGTAGCCGTTTGGAATTCATAAATACCTTCTAGCTTAACTAAGCCTCTTCCTTCATATTTGTCTGGAAATAATTTATTAGTGTTTCCTATAATATTACTATAGTCAGATTCATCATTTTGTCTTAAAACAAGTTTTATTTCAAAATTTTGAACTAGTTTATAGCGTGCACTATTAGAGGCACTTACTGATAATATTAAGACAATTCCATATTTTTTAGCTTCCCTAGACATTTGAATAATCTCTTCTTCATAATCAGCATAATTTTCTAAGAATGCTTCGTAATTATTGATAACAATTATAATGGTTGGAAGTTTTTTACCTGATTCCTTAATATAGTCATCATAATCTCCACCATAATCTAAAAACATTTTTTTTCGATCATTCATTATTTTACGTAAAAATTTGAATAAATTGTCTATTTTCTCTGAATCATTAACTGATAATATTTCTCCTACAAAAGGAGAATAGCTAAATGATCTTAATGCTTCTGTTCCAAAATCTAGAATATAGAAATTTGCTTCTTCTGGTGTATGTGTATCCATTATTTCATAAAGAAGTGTCGTTATTAACATTTCTTTACCAGAACCTGTTGCACCATAAATAATAGTATTTCCGTTATCTGATAAATTAGCAGTTAATAAACCTTTTCTTTGATTAAATGGATCATCATATTCACCAATTATAGGGTTAATTATATTTTCTTCCACTTTATATTTATATTTTTGTCTTAAATCAGCAAGTTTTATAATAGCTGGTATTTTACTTAACCATAGTTGCTTTATAGATATATTGTTTTTTGTAGCTATATCCGATAAGTATTTAACAATACTTGTTAGTTGCTCTCCTTGAACATTATTATTTATTTTTGGATTCTCGTTTGCTTCTTTAATAGCTACTCCAATATTATTAATAAATTTAATTGAATTATCAACATTTTTTTGAATCTTATCCATTGGTATATAAGAAGCACCTGTCCAAGCAGATTGCCCTAATGAAAAATATTCATTATAACCAACCTGTAAGAAAAATCTTCCTGTTTGCTTGATACTAGCAGCATCAGGTACATTGATAACATCCATACTGTCGCTTGCTTCTTGAACTTTCAAACATATTCTAAATCTACTATTACTTCTTATTTGATCATTAACAATGCCCGACGGTTTTTGCGTTGCAAGTATTAAATGTACTCCCAAGCTACGTCCAATTCTTGCGGTACTAATTAGTTGATCCATAAATTCTGGCTGTTGTAATTTTAATTCAGCAAATTCATCAGAAATAATAATTAAATGAGAAACTGGCTCGGTCACTACGCCACTATGATATAGTTTTTGATATTTATATATATCAATAACACCTTCATTAAGCTTCTTTCTTGTATCACTAAATATTTTCTGTCTTCTTCTTAATTCGCTCTGTATAGAAACAAGTGCTCTTTGAATTTCAGAAGTATCAATGTTAGTAATCTTTCCTGCTAAATGAGGAAGTCTTATTCCTGTTGTTTCATTTTCAAAAGCTCCAGCTAATCCTCCACCTTTATAATCAATTAAAATAACTGATAAATCATTAGGGTGATAATTAATAGCAAGTGACAAAATGTAAGTCATAATAAACTCACTCTTACCAGATCCAGTCATTCCTGCTATTAATCCATGAGGGCCATGTGCCTTTTCATGGATATCTAATTTTAGTTGCATACCATGAGTATCTACTCCAACAGGAGCTTGCAGTGATAATGTAGAATCATTCATTTTCCATCTGGAAATTGAGTTTAACTGTTCTACTTTTCCAACATTATACATTTCTAAGAATGTATACATATTTGGAAGTGAATATAAATCTTTAACAAATTTGATAGGTTTATTGGCTATTTTTAAATAGCATGCATCAAAATTAACTGAAGCTATACTGTCAACCATAAATTCTTTTTGTTTAGTTGAAATAAGCTCACTTTCAAATACTCCACCACTATTATTATTTACATTAATAAATGTTGTACACTCATTAGGAAGTGTAGATAAGTCTTCGTTTATAACAATAATATTAAAGCCGATGTTTTTTTTCTGTTTTAATATATCCATTACAAGTTCAATATTTCTTGAGACAGAATAGTTATCTGTTATAACTATATAGTAAGGAGACATACTCTTATAATCAGAATCTTTTGACATACCTACTCTTGTTTGTAATTCTTTTTCTAAGTATGATGATATTTGTTGCATTTCTTCATAATCAGTTGCAAAAAATCTTACTTGTTTATCATTACTCCATGCATAAGGAAGTGTTTTTATATACTCCCACATTTGAGCTGTTTTTTTATCTAATAAGAATACAAGTTTTAAATCTTCATAGCTGTGAAAAGTCATTAGTTGTAAAATAATATTCTTCATAAAAGAAACTGTCTCAGTATGCTTTCCAACAAGCGCTAAAATATATTTTTCTACTAATGAAATAGTAACAGGAACATCAATTAAATCTTTTGATTTATCTACTAATTCTTTTAATATTCCTTTTAATTCATCATTTTCAAGGGTAAAATGAAATTCAGGATATTTGATATCAATATCAGCTGCAACATCACCTATCCCTAATCTAATCATTAAGAAATCATTATGTTCTATTTTTCTTTCCCAAAGTTGCCTGTTTTGGTTTAAAATAATATTTTCGCATTCTTCAAGCGGAATAAAATTTTCAATCAAAATTTGTTTTTGGTTTTTCATAATAACATCAATTTTCTCTTTTTTATAATCAATATATTGACGATATTTTTTTTGTCTTTCTTTTTCTTTTCTAATTTTAACTTTTTTCTGATATCTTTTATTTAATACTGGAAAAAGCATCATAGAAATAAGCATAACGCCACCTGTTATTATAGAAGGAAGCGCTGATGCAAATGTCCTAGTACCTGCTGAAACACCGTCTAATGCTGTAAATATAGTCATAGCTGAAATAACGCCCGTTGTCATCATTGTTCCAATCATGTATATTAAAGGGGTTTCTTCAGTATTATCTTTAGCTGGTGGTGCATCAATATTCATGACTTCTCTTTCAACCGATGTTTTAAAGCGAGGCGCTCTTAAAAAGTAATCATTTTCATTATATAAAAGTATTTCGTCATCAAAATCTTCTTCATTATTATTAACTATTTTAGGTAATTCTAGTTTAACAAATCTTTGATCCGTTATTTTAACTGAATTAATCGGATTGTTTATAATTATTCTATTTTTAAGTAAAATTATTTTTAATCCTAAAATAAAAATAATATCTCCGTAATTTAATTTTGATTCTTTAATCCTAAGATCATTTAAATACGTCCCATAGTTACTATTTAAGTCTTCAATATACCAAGCAGAATTCTTTTTATATATTCTTGTATGTTTTGGCAATATGAAATTACAATTATAAACAATACTATTTTTTGTGTCTGTTCCAATTGTTATTTCATCGATATTATTATACTCATAATAAGTATAGCTTTCATCATTTATAGGACAGCAATACAAAATGAATATTCGAGAGTCCTTTTTTGATTTTATATATTTAATATCGTAATCTTTTATTATTGTATGATCAACGACTCTTTTATCAATATCGATTATTTCATAGTCATTGTTACTTTTAATATGCCAAACTGAATCTTTTTCTTCAATATTGATAATTTTCACTTCAGTATCATTATCTAAGACATCGACTATCCAATAATCACCTGATATTGTTTTTGGGAGAACTGTTTTAATAATTTTGTCAGTTCTAATAAGCAAAACAAACATTTTGTATCACCCCTTTTCTTTTATGCTTTATTTATTCTATGCTAGTAAGATCACTATCTACTGCACTAGTTATTTTTCCTTCTTTGATCTTATAATTATCTAAAGCAGTTTGCATAGTGTTTTTATATTCTTTTAATTTAGCGATAACTAAAGGATATTTATTAACAACTTTTTCTTTTTTTTCTTGAAAAGCTTTCTGAGCTTCTCCTTTCCAATTATCGCTTTCTTCATTTGTTTTCTTATATTCTAAAGTAAGATCATTAAAATCTTTTTCAATAGAATTAATAAGTTCATCTACTTCTGTAATCAGGGCAGAAAATTTAGCTTCATCAATATATACATTAGGCATAATTTGACTCCTCTTTTTTTAGATTTTGAGCAAAATTTTCATCAAGCTCAATATAGTTATTTGAACATTTTACTAAAGTGTTTCCTAAATTCGCTGCATTTTTATCTAGCTGTCTTAAATTTTTAGAAAGTGCGGTTAGTTTTCCTTGAAGAAGTGTAGAATCAGTTCCAATCCAACACTCATTTATACGAGCTGGAATTCCTTCTAACTTTGTAAGGTTAGTAGTCAAACTTTCGTTTATTTTTAAAACATTTTGCCCTGTTTTATTTAATTCATCACTATTTGATTTTATAAGCATAATTATCCCTCAATTCCATCTAAAATAGGTTCAGCAATACTTTCAATAACATTTTTTTGAAATGATTCAAGCATTATTGAGTTTTCTTTTGCGTTATTTAAAATTGATTTTAAATTATTGATTTGTGTTTTAATTGACTCTGCTTGCGACTTAATATTTGTAAGCCCCGTTGTGAATAATCCACAGTCAGATAAACATTGAAATGCACCTAAATCTGTCATTTCATTATAAAAATTGTCAGCAAGTGGATCTGACACTAAGTCACTTACTACATCAGTATTTAAAGCGAAAACGGTTCCCTGCATAAATTACTCCTTTTCTAATTTTATTAAAAAGTATTTGCACTCATATGCGCAGTACTTTTCAATGTATTCATCTAATTTATCTATGCTGTTAATATTATTATGGATTTTATTTGCTTTATCACAAAAGCCTTTTAGTCTTAACGTGTCATAAGAATAATCACCAAATATATAATCATAATCATCAAAATAATCGGTATATTTTTTTTCAACATCTTCTTTGTTATAACACTCTTTATAGTTTTTTAATATTTCGTATTCTCTATTATTAATCATTGTTTTTTTAATCATATTTCACCTTAAAAGAATTAGTAAAAGATCTATACTTATTTATATTTGATGAACTTGACCAAGTCATAAATCCATCTTTAAGGCCATTTGTATATAGTCCTTTAATTTGTTCTTCTATTTTTCTATCATCGTACTCAACGTATGGTTCTCTAATAGAATTATACGCTTGAATCCATGTTCTTACAAGTGCTGGAGTAGAAATTGTTTTTTGTCTTAGTGCAACATCAGCACTCCATGCTGTTAAAAGTTTTTCTGGTACCGTCCAAACAACTTCATTAATTCCATATGAATGTGGAGAAAAATGATCTGGATAAGGCATTCCTGATATAACATCAACTACGTTTGAAATAGCTGGCCAGTACTGGCCATAACCTGTTACATAATCTCCTGCTGATTCCCCAAAAACATCAGCACTTACATAAACATTATATTTATGTATTTCATCCGTTGCATACATCAAGAAATTTTGAACTGCTTGAGCTTTTGATTCATTGTATTTATTTTTAAAATCTAACAAATGATTGACTGATGTTGTTCTATCTGGAAATCTAACATAATCAAACTGTATCTCATTGAAGCCTGCTTGTTTAATTGCTTCTATCGCTAGTTCAACATTATATTGCCAAACTCTTCTACTATAAGGTGTTAGCCAGTACTCTCCCCCAAATAATTGATTATTATTTTTATAAACAATAACATCATCCTTATTATCAACTGCATAATGAGTATCATTGAATGTTACAATTCTACCTATTACATAAAAGCCATTTTCTTTTGCTTTTTTTACATTGTTTACATAATTTTCCATGGTATCGTTTCCATAGTTATAAGAAGTTTCGGAATAAAGTTTTGCAACAACTGATTGATAGGCTAACGCTCCATCTTTTATATCTATAACAAAGGCATTAGCTCCTATTTCTTTTGCGACTTCTATATATTCATCAATGTTTTTTATAGCTGCACTATTTATGTACAAAGCCTTTACAGGTGAAGGCATTATATTATCATCAAAAACAGGCTTGTTTCTAGGATAATAATCTAAGTCGCCTGCTCCACCTATTCCATATGGATCAGATAAACCATTCTTATGAATGAGATAAGTTCCTTCTTCATCATAGTTTTTTAATGAAAGCTCATTCGTATCTACTAAATATTTACTATAAACATATCCTTCTTGTTCCATATATTTTACTTTATACATAAGTACACTACCATCAATAAGTATTTTACTGTAACCAGTGACTTCTAGTTTCTCACCCTTTTTTATATAAGACAAAATATTAAAGTCTATATCGTTTTTATAAAGAGTTAGATTGGTTCTTACATATTTTTCTTTTTCTAGAATAACTAAATTTATATCTGAAACTAAACTATCTTCTTTTGCGTAAAAAATTTGATTGTCATATTCTATTTTATAGTAATTTTCCGTTTTTACATTTTTATATACTTTTACTTTTAATCCACGTGAAACACTTTTTTCATTATTTAATTTTTTATCAAATAAATGAACTGTGTTTGTGTTTGAAGCTAAGTACATTTCTGTATATTGTTTATTTTTTAAATCTTTAAAGTATATTAGTAATATATTGGTTGCTATTCCAAAAACTAAGATTAATAATATTATAATATTAAATATTAATAACTTTTTTTTAGAAATTATCCTTTTTTTCATATTACACCTACTTTAAATCATTATCCCCATAATTCAGGATTTGCTTCAGTATCGTCTTCCTCAAGTGCTTTATTTTCTTCGTCTTTTATTTTTTTACCGACTGCTGCTCCAATTCCACCTAAGGCTCCAAGACCTGCGATAGTAGAAGCTGCATTTATTCCTTGTGTTTTTTTAGTACTTTCAGAAACGCTATCTGTTGTCGATGAGTCACTTGTTCCACTTTCGGAATTTAAGTCTAATCCATCTTCTGAATCAAGAGAGCTATCTAAGGAGTCAACTTCTCCATCATCTAGATATGATGAATATCCGCTTCCATAAGATGAACCATCACTTGATGAATTGTTAGAGTCTGTTGTATCTGTAGTTGTTTCTTCATTTGTAGGCACTTCTGGAACACTTGTATCTGGAAGACCAGGTACTCCTCCAAGGCCACCTCCGCCTCCTCCGCCACCTTTAGATGAACCATCCAATCCTAAAATTTGATTTATTAAGGCTTTTGCATCAGTATCATTTGTAAGTAATCTGGTTTTTGCTTCTTCCATTAATCTTTTATGATTATCTCTTGAAGTTATAGCACTTTGTAGTGCTCGTTCTGTTTCACCATATTCTGGGTTATCAACAATTTCTCCAGCACTATTTTTCTCTGTTCTTGACATTCTATCTAATTGCCTTTGTAAATTGCTAGCAGATCTTGCTGCATCTTCATATGCTGCTTTTTCAGCATCATAAGTCGTATTATTTGTTTTCATTAGATCTAAAACATCACGAAGTTTACTTGATAAATTAGAAGCTTCGCTTAATGTTCCTAAAAGAGTATTCACTTGTTGCATAGAATTTGTCATAGAGGTTGCTACATTAGTAACTGCTGCCATGGCTGGTTCTTCCCAACCTAAGTTTGATAAAGCATTTATTGCAGCACTAGCACTCTCAGAATTTGTAGTTGAAGCACTCACTAAATTAGCTGATTCGCTTACAATAGCTTGAACATTTTCTAATTTATCATAATATTTTTCTTTATATTTATTAAAAATATCCATTGCCATTATGCATTACCTCCTGTACTAACATTACCAATAGAAGTATCTACATTTGTCCTTATATTTTCTTCATGCTTCTTATAATTAGCTAGAACGTCTTTCATATGTTGACTACGCATTCTTAATCCTTCAATAGTTGGTGTAAGTTGATTTTGAAAGTGTTTCATTTTTGAGTAAAACGCTTCTTGAGACACTCCTTGCCAAACATTAGGATCAGCTAAAATTTGCATTCTTGTTTCTATTTCTTTATATTCTTTTTCTAATGATGCAATTTCTGAATCGATTTTGGCTATTAATTGTTCTAGTTGTTGTTCATATATATAAATATTTCCAACATTATTCATATTTTGACACTTCTTTCTTCATTTGAATATCAAAAAAATCGCATTCTTTCATATAACTTTTTGCATTTCCTCTTAAAACGTCGCTCATGTTTTTTAAGAACGTGGAAGAACTATATGTTTTTTTTAAATAATCATTTTGATTTTCTACAAAGATTTTAGAATCAGGGCCAAACCAATAATTAGGAATCTCTTGATTTAAAAGTTGCATTCTTTCAACAATAGTTGAAACAGCCTGAGATTTTTCTAATAAATATAATCCAAAATGATCCAGTTCACCATAATTAGCTTTTATTTTCATTTTAAATTCTCCTTTTATTACGGAAGTATAATTGGTGCCATAAATGATGGCAAATTACCTACAGCTGTAGCACCACTATTTTCTGATGCAGTTAAAGTGGCATCATGTGAAGTTACACCTTGTGAAAAACTTGCAGCATTTGCTTTTAAGTTATTTGAAAGTTCTGTAATACTATTCATTCCTTTTGTAAAAAAACCACAATTTGTTAGCACTTCAAATTTACTAGGCACACTATTAATTATAGCATCACAAAAAGCATCTACTTTTGTTTTTATATCACCGATTGCAGTATCAACACCTGAAGTTTCTGTATTAAGTACTTGCTCCATAACAACACCTCTTCTACCATATAATATAAGTATACCATTATTGAAATATTTTGTGAAGTTTTTACGTATATTTTTAAAAAAAACTGTTATATTTATAACAGTTTTATATCTTTTCTTTTATTTTTTCAATTAATTCATCTTCCGAAGGCGCAATTACAGGTATATTATTAACAATTGCAAAGCTTTTTGTTTGTCCAATACCGCATAAATTTTGGCATCCTATTACTATTTTAGCACTGCTATCTAATTCTTTAAGTCTAGGTAGTAGTGTCTCTAAATTAGTTTTTTTACATTTATCACATACTCTAAATTGATTCATATAATTTCTACAATATCCCCTTCTTTTAATAAATGCGCATTTGCATCATCTGTATCTAGATGTATTTCAAAATAAGCGTTAGGTTGAATTTTTATATAAACGTTATCAAGTATTCCACCTTTAATACCAAATACTTTTACAGATACCATTTGATTATTTGTAAACCCTAATTCTAATGCTTTTTCATCACTTATATGGATGTGTCTATTAGGAATAATACAAGCATTAACAGTAACTGTTCCAACAGGCCCTATTAAAGTTATAGTAGATGCCCCTTCTAAATCTCCTGAATTTTTTACAGGCGGATTAATTCCGAGTTTGTAGGAATCGGTTTTAGATATTTCAACTTGATCATATTTTCTAATTGGTCCAAGGACTCTAACATTAGGAATTTCTGCTTTTTCTGTTTTAATGGTAAGTGTTTCAGATGAAGCAAATTCACCTGGTTGTTTTAGTTCGTTTCTTTTATTCAAGACGTAATTATCTCCAAATAATATTTTTAAAGTTTCTTCTTTTAAATGTACATGTCTGTTTGATACCCCAACTGGTATTTTCATTTTATCACCCGTTAAAATATTACCATAAAAGAGCTTCTTTGTTAAGTGTTATTAAAAATATTTTACATTTTATTTATTTTTAAAGCAAAAGATGTTATAATAATTTAGGTGATGATATGAATTTTTTAATATATATTTTAATGCTTTTTGTTATTTTCTGCTTTGTTTTTATATGGTATATAAGCTCTTTTAATAAATTTCAAGATTTTATAATAAGAATTAACGAAGCCGAAAATAATATTGATTCTATTTTAAGAAAAAGATTCGATTTACTTAGTAAAGCAAGTTCCATTATAAATACATTAATAGATAAGGAAGATGCTTTGGAAAGCATTTCTAAACTAAGGTCACAGAAACTTACTAATTTTGAATTAGATCGCAAATTATGTGAAGCAATTAATGAATTAAATATTTATAGAAATAATATAGAAGATCTTGGAACAAATGAAGCATTTATAAAAATAGAAATTGGACTGAATGAATCAGAAATAGAAATAACCGCTTTTAGAAAATATTATAATGATATTATTACAGATTATAATAAAGCAATTAAGACTTTTCCAAGTTTAATAGTCGCTAAAACATGTAAGTATAAGGAAAGAACGTATTTTGATGGTAAAGATATGTTTGATAATATTATAAATGATTTTAAATTATAAAAGATATTCATTTTTTGAATATCTTTTTCATTACAATAAAAATCATTAAAGGAATGAACACTAAAATCCAAGGTAATATGTTACCAAGGTTATTATTTTCTTCGGGATCTTTAGTTTTCTCCTTATTCAAAGAATCTATTTTTATAATATATTCTCCGTCTTTAGAATACATATAGTTCTCCCTTGCATAACGGGCTAAGTAAGCAGGATCTTTTAATTTAGTTATTTCATTTTGCAAAATTTCAGCTTCATTTTCTAATTTATCAATGTTTTCATAAAGTGATATTTTATTGTTTTCTAATTCTTTTAATTTTATACCATAAGAAATACATGTATAAATAAATAAAATAATAATAAATATAGAAATGGATCCAAATAGTATTAATCTATTTCTGGATGCGTTTTTTATTTTCTTTTTCATATATCACCTATTATTTTAATTATAACAAAAAAAGTTTTTTTTATCAATTAATAAAAAAAACTCTTACGAGTTTTATTCAGCGTCTTTATATGCTTTTAAAATTTCTTCTTCGAACATTTTGCGAACATCTGGATTGATTGGATGAGCTATATCTCTATACCCACCAGTAGCTGTTTTTCTACTTGGCATAGCTATAAATAACCCTTTATCGCCTTCAATTATTCTTATATCATGTACTGCAAAACAATCATCTAATAAAACTGAAGCGATTCCCTTCATCCTTGATTCTTCTTTTTCAACTTTGCGAACTGTAACTGAAGTAATTTTCATGTCAATTCCTCCTTAAGTATAAACTACAATATTAGTGTATAATACTTTTTAATGAAAATCAAGAAAAACTTTTTTTTACACTATTTTACATCTTATTTTGTCTTTTCAAAGAAAAAAAGAGTTATTTAACTCTTCCTTTTAGATAAGCTTTTTTCATAACAAGATTTCTCTTGTTTATTCAACTGTTATTTTTCTATTTCTAGTACCAGTATTACCGGCTTTATCATTAACTGTATAGACAAATGTGAATGTTCCTGATGCTTTTGTATCTATTTCATTTGGTTCAACTTTAATACTACCACTTATTCCTGATTCATTATCAACAGCAACAACTGAGTCCAGTAAATCAACAGTATCACCTATTTTTACAGTTATGTCTTTAACTATAATAGTAGGTGTTATATTATCAATTCCTGTTACAGTAATTGAACCTGTTCCAATTTCCTTATCTTTACTGTTTTTAGCTTTTACAGTAACAAGTCCATTACTACATACTTCATACGTGTTACTTTCTTGATAGTTAGTTCCATCAAATGAATATGACTTAATGGCTGAGTCTTCATTTGTAACTTTGATTGTTTTACATTTAGCCCAGGTCGCACTTGTAACATAATCTACATTTAAATCAATGGAAGTATTTTTCTTAGCATTTGCGCTTCCAAAAACTTGAATAAAGAAGGCTACTGTTAAGACAATTGAAAGTACTCCGGTTATAAAAAGTACTATAGGATTTACGCTAGTATTTTTCTCTTCTTGATACATAAAGTCACTCCTTTCTTTATAAAATATTAAAAAATAGTTGACAAATTTGGGTTTTTGAATTAGTATAGTAATCACCAATTCGAAATTAGGCGAATTGGCGCTAGTATCACACTAGCCAACCCCTTTTTATTCTTTTATGGAGTGCCTTTCAGGGGGGCACTTCTTTTTTTTATTCTAAATTTTGATAGTAAGTAAATCTTGATACAGCTGATTCTTTATTTTCTTTTAATAATTTTTCAGATGCTTCTGGGTTTACTTTTTTAAGCATAGAATATCTTGTTTGACTATTTAAAAATTCTTCATATAAATCAAAATTAACATTTTTACTATCTAGATAAAATTTTGCTTCAGTTGGATTATATCTAAATAATGGAAAATATCCCGAATTAACTGCTAGCTTTTCAATTTCAATGCTGTTTTCAAGACCACCATTAATACCATGTGATATACAAGGTGCATAAGCAATGATAAGTGAAGGCCCTTTATAACTTTCAGCTTCCTTCATAGCTTTTACTAATTGATTTGGATTAGCTCCTAAGCATACTGTTGCAACATATACTTGTGGATAACCAAGCATAATTCTAGCTAAATCTTTTCTATTATCTTCTTTTCCTGAACTAGTAAATGAAGCAATGCTTCCTTTTGGACTAGACTTAGAAGATTGGCCACCTGTATTTGAGTAAACTTGTGTATCAAGTACTAAAATATTAACATCATTATTAGATGCAAGTACATGATCAAGTCCACCAAAACCAATATCGTATGCCCATCCATCTCCACCGATAGTCCATACACTTCTTGCTATTAAAAAGTCTTTTATATCAATTAATTCTTTAATATTAGTTGATTCTATTTTATCGTAAACATCTTTAGTTATTTCATAGTTATCAACATTATTAATCCATTTATTAAATAATTCTTCATTACCTTGCATGTTAGAAATCATAATATTTTTGATTCTATTTTTCATCATTTTATCAGCCATTAACATACCATAGCCATATTCAGCATTATCTTCAAATAATGAATTAGCCCAAGGGACTTGATAAGGTGTTGATGGCATAGATGCACCATATATTGATGAACAGCCTGTTGCATTAGAAATAACTAATTTTTCACCAAATAGTTGTGTTAAAAGTTTTAAGTAAGCAGTTTCCCCGCATCCTGCACAAGCTCCAGAATACATAAATTTTGGTTGTGTAAACTGGCTATTTTTATAGTTGTCACGAGCTATTTTCTTATCAGATATATTAGCATCAAGATAGTCAAATACTTCTTGTTCACCCTTTTTTAAAGATTCATCAAGTGATATCTTAGAAAGAGCTTTCATCATTTTCTTCCCAGGACAAGTTTTTATACAAAGTCCACAACCCGTACAATCTTTAACTGATGTTGCAATAGTAAAGTGATAATCTTTTAAAGATGGATCAAGTGGTGTTATGCACCTATCTTTAATGTTCTGTGGTAACACTTCATATTCTTCATTGTTTATTAAATAAGGTCTAATGACACTATGTGGACAAACAAATGAACAAAGGTTACATGATATGCAATTATCTTTAAGATAATCTGGTACAAACTCTCCTATCATTCTTTTTTCATTAACTGTAGTTCCTGCATCAAATGTTCCATCAACATGATTTAAAAAATCTGATGTTTTTAGTGTTTCACCTTTTCTATTTTGAATAGTTTCATATATTGATTCTTCTTTAGAAGAAACGCTATTATCAGTGTTTATTATATCAACTTTTCTTAAATAGTTGATTGACTCTTCAATAGCTTTAATATTAGCTGCAACTATTTCATCGCCTTTTTTAGAAAATTTTTCGGTTGCTAACTTTTTCATTTTGTCTAAGGCAAAATTAAATTCAACTATTCCAGACAATTTAATAATAACTGTTTCCATAATTGTGCTTATTTTATTTCCAAGACCAACTTTTTGAGAAAGTTCATATGCATTTATTGTATAAAATGAAATGTGTCTTTTTTCTATTATTTCTTTGATATTTTCTTTTAAAACAATAGTTTCTTTGCTTGTATTTAATATAAAAATACCATTTTCTTTTATATTAGAAAGCATATCTATATTATCTAAGTATGCATCTTTTGTACACACAACAATACTAGGGCTTTCCACATAGTAAGTGCTTCTAATAGGTTTATTATTAAACCTTAGGTGTCCAACGGTTACACCACCTGATTTTTTAGAATCATACTGAAAATATCCTTGAACATAGTTATCAGTATTATCTCCTACTAATTTCATAATTGATTTAGATGCACTTACCATACCATCAGACCCAAAGCCATATATTAAAAACTCTCTAGAATCGCTTGTTTTAAAATCTTTTTCTACTGGTAAGCTTAATTTAGTAACATCGTCAACTATTCCAATTGTAAAGTTATGTCTAGGATTTTCTTTTAGCATGTCATAAACAGCTTTTATATCTCTTGGAGTAGTGTTTTTTGAAGAAAGACCGTATCTTCCACCATAAACAGGAACATTTACAACACTTTTTACATCTAAGTAAAGAGGTTCTCCAGTTGATCCAAATTCTTTAGTTCTATCAAGTACGGCAATTGATTCTACAGTAGTTGGTAGTTCTTTTAATAAGTACTCTTTTGAAAATGGTCTAAATAAATGTACTTCAAGAAGTCCTATTTCATCATTTTGTAAATATTTAATTGTTTCTTTAATTGTTTCACAAACTGAACCCATCGCCACTATTACATGTTTTGCAGTACTACTACCATAATAGTTAAATGGTTTATAGTTAGTTCCTGCTTTAACGTTAGTTTTTTCCATATATTCATTAATAACATCCGGAACTGTTAAATAAAATTTATTTCTTGCTTCTACACCTTGAAAATAAATATCATCATTAACAGCAGTTCCTCTTGTATTTGGTCTTAGAGGATTAAGTGATCTACTTCTAAATTTACTAATTGCCTCATAATCAATCATGTCTTTATAGTCTTCTAGTTCTAAAACACTTATTTTATTTATTTCATGACTTGTTCTAAAACCGTCAAAAAAATGAAGTACAGGGAGAGATGATTTTATAGCTGATAAATGCGCAATTCCCGCTAAATGGCTTGCGTCTTGCACTGAAGATGAAGCAAGCATTATAAAACCTGTTTGTCTTGTTGCATATATATCTTGGTGATCTCCAAATATGGAAAGAGCATGTGTTGCGATTGATCTTGCAGCAACATGAATTACTCCTGGTAGCATTTCGCCTGCCATTTTATACATATTTGGTATCATTAAAAGTAAGCCTTGGCTAGCTGTAAAGGTTGTAGTTAAAAGACCTGTTGCTAAAGAGCCATGCATAAAACCACTTGCTCCTGCTTCGCTTTGCATCTCTACTACTTTTACTTTATCATTAAAGACATTAAGACGCCCTTTACTACTCCATTCATCAACATGCTCTGCCATTGTACTTGATGGTGTTATCGGATAAATACTTGAAACTTCTGTGAACATGTAAGCAATATTGCTACATGCCTCGTTTCCATCTACTGTTATTTTTTTCATTTAATCATCCTTTCTTTGTCACGAACCACTGTTCTATTATATCACAACTACTGCTAGAAGGTTCTGGATTTGGCATATCAAATTTAATTAAAACCGGCACTTTAAAAGCACTACCGAAAGCTATACAGTTACCTGGCTGTAATATTCTAAGGCGTTTTACAATGTCTGATGTAATATTGGGAACCATTTCTTTAATGTATGTAACATCTTTTGGATGCAGCATTTTAAATACTAAAAAGTTATTACATTGCGATAAAGCTGTTTCACTCATTTCTGATGGCCTTTGTGTAATAAGACCTAATATAACTCCATATTTTCTTCCTTCTTTTGTTATACGATCAAATATGTTATATCCTATTAAATCAATATCAGTATCATTTTGAACATATCTATGAGCTTCTTCTAGTAATATGTGAAAAGGCATAGGTATTTTTCCACGTGATTCTTTTGAAAAGTCAAATAGAAGTTTAGAATATATTTTAACTAAGGTTTTTGCGAATCTATCATCAATATAGTTAATATTAAAATTTAATATTTGGGCTTTTTTACCATCGGGTGCGGTTAAAAGCTTTCTTATGTAAGTTTCCTTGCTGACAAATTCTGGATAGTCTAAATACTCTCCATAATTACTATTAACTAGTGTATGAAGTCTAACTTTTAAAACATTAGTTTCGTCATATATTTTATCACTTTTAAGGACTCCTTCGCTGATTAAAGCAAAATCGAATGCTGCTTGTAAATCTTTTAATGTATATCTAAAGGTACCATCAGGAAGTTCTAAATGTGTATCTTCGATTAGAAAACTGTTCATAAAATTAGTTATTAATTCCATTTCTCTAATTTTTCCACTTGAATCTATTAATAAGCATTGCTTAAAAGGTCTTGTATAACCTGGTTGATATATTTGAGTTTCAAGATTAAGTTCTTTTGTGTTAAATTGTGATAAAACAGAAAAAATTTGATCTCTTATTTGTGATGAAGGTCTACCACTACTTAATATATCTATTAAAGCTCTTGCGATAATATCATTTTTTTGTTTGATAACTTTGTCTTCTTCTTGTGCAAATATAGTTATAAGTTTTAAAGCTTTTTCAATTATTGGAAGTTGTGAGTGTTTATCAGCACTTAAAAGTAAAGCAATGTCATCTACTCCTAAAAACCAAAGGGGCATTTTAATTATTTCAGTTTCACTAAACTTTAAATTAGTTGTAAATGTTTTAAAATTAATTTCAGGAACGCTTTCATGTAATTTTGAAAAAGCATTGTGATATTCCCCGTATGCATCAAAAATAAAAATATTTGCTTTATAAGGTATATCTTCTGTTTTAGAAAAAAGGTTTTGAATAATACGAGCTAAACTACAAGATTTACCACTTCCAGTTGAACCAAAAATCGCGAAGTGGTTGTTAAAAAAACTATTAATATTTACGCCAATTTCTATTCCATCATAAACAGGACTTAATCCTAATTTTAAATCGTTTTTTTCATCATAATTAGGCATGCCTACTATTAAAGGCATTTTTTCTTTGCTTATTAATTTAACAACAGATCCAAATGATGGCTTTCTAATGACGCCAAAAACAAATTTATCGTTGATAAATTCACCCATCAAATTAATATAAGCCGTTGATTCTTTTATATCGATTATTTCACCGACAATTAATTTTTGTTCATCTTCAAATACAACATACATGTTTACAAGATTTTGTATTTTAGATAGTTCAACATTTAATTTAAGCAATATGACATTGTCTTCTATTCCAATAATATTTCCTAACATAATCTAACCTCTACTTTATATTATTATATAATAAATTTCATTAAAAAAAAAGATATTCATGAAATATCTTTTTATTCGTTCTGACATCTTAAAGTATTATATTCAAATTTATATTGATTATCTGAATAAGTTAGTTCTACTTTCGTGGATAAAGATATGCTTGTCCCTGTTTTTACATCGATGATAGGTTCAACTAAATTTCCATTATCAACTAAAGTTTGCAGAGATATACATAAATATCCAACGCTTTCGTCATACAAATAATCATGGCTTCTAATATATTCTTCTGCTCCTATATAAATAGTTTGTTTTGATATATCATCTGCCGATGTTTTTTTGCTTTCAAACTGCTCTAATATTTTAGGCATAACAATAATGGATATAATTCCAAGTAGTGTGATAACAGTTAATAGTTCAATTAATGTAAATCCTTTTTTCATTATACCTCCTAATAAGCACTTATTCTTTTGCCATTTGCTGTTTCAGAAGCAGATGTAGAAATTATTGTAGTCCAGTTAACATTATCACTAGATACATAAGTCACGTTATTATTATATGTTCTAGCATCTCCCCAGTAATGCCATACAGCAACTTCATCAAGATCGTAAGTTTGTTCCAAGTCTACGATTGCACATTCTAACCCTGTTGTTGTTGATGCGGCGTAATTAGCTCCTATAATATCTCCATCAGTTATTCGACTAATATCATTTATTGTAATAGGTGTTCCAGAGGAAGTCTTTCCAATAACTGTTTTATCTTTTGCTTTATTTTCTCCGTCTTTTATAGCTTGTATTTCTATCCAGTGATTAACTTGACTTGCAGAACTTCCATTTATACAATCTTTTATATATCTAACATTATCAATAGATGTGATTTTTCTTGCTGGTTTATCTTCTACATAAGTAAATACAGCATAGCCTGATGCGTTATTAACACCTGTTGACATTAAACTACCTATAAAAAACTTTCCGCTATAATGTTTTGTATTACTTACGTGCACGGCTGAAGAGTTTACTGCATTACATCCTGCGTAACCAGATATAAATGATGAACCACCACCACTTGTATAACCTATAGCCGAAGTAAATCCACCATAATAGCCTCCTCCTGCTCCTGAACTTGGAATAACGGTTGAATTTGTACCGATACCACCAACTCCAAAAGCATTACCGCTAATTTGGGTACTTCCATAACCAGTACTGTAAGCAAGTAAACTGATTAATCCACCACCAGACCCTCCATTATATGTATAATTAGAACCACTTCCACCACCGGCAACCATTATTCTAGAAGCAAGGCTACTATCTAGTCTTATATCAGTAGCGCCTCCGCCACCTCCTGCATCATCATTATCTCCGGTATCAGTTCCGCCAGCTCCACCACCATTGTATCCGCCTGTTCCACCAGCTGCTACTGTTGCTGCTGTGCCTTGACTTCCTACATATAAAAGCCACTCGTCTTCATCAGAAATATATGTATACCCAGATACATATCCTCCATATCCAGGAGTATTAAAAGACGCTCCATCTTTAAGTCCCTGATTGCCAGATGCTCCATATAATTCTATTTTATACCATCCACTTCTAGGTACTTCTACATCTTGTGCTTGATCTTGGGCTTGATATGCTATTGTTGCAGATATCCAGTAGGCATAAAGTGTTGTATCTGTTTCTAAATCATAGCTTTTTACACCATAACCATATTTATTAAAGTACTCACTTCCTGATCCGTTTGTACTACTATAATATCCCATAAAAATATAATTTGTCTTTTTTGGAACATCAATGTTTTCCATTTCAGAATTAGATAGAACTATTAATGATGTAGTTCCTCTATAAGAAGCCTCAATTGAATCAAACGTAATAGTATATGTGTGTTCTTCCTGACATGTTTCTACAACAGTATATTCAAACAATTCTCCGTTATAAGTAACTCTTACATTATAATCTTTTATGTATTCTATTTCATCTATTTTTGGAATCATTTTTTCTGTTAAAAGATTATCTGCTATAAGTGAAGAATAAGATATACAATAAGTATTACCTTGTTCAGATTTATAAGCGTCACTACTAGTAACTTTTTCACGAGCTGCTGATACAATTAATTTACTAGCCTGCGCTTCTAGATTTTTTTTAATGTCTTTTATTCTATTAGTTATAACTTGTGAAACCATAAGTCCAAGAAGGGATAAAATAATTAAAACACTAAGCATTTCAATTAAAGTAAATCCTTTAGTTTTCATTCATCTCTCTCCTCAACTTTAATAAGTACTTCACGTGGTTTAGATCCATTATTTGGTCCCACTATTCCACGGTCTTCAAGTAAGTCAATAACGCGAGCTGCTCTATTATAACCTAGACGGAATCTTCTTTGTAAAAGTGAAGCTGATGCTTTTCCTTGTTCAACTACAAACTTAACAATTTCATTATATAAAGGCTCTTCATATGCATCACTATCTGCGCTATCTACCATGGTTGTTGCGCGCATTTCCTCATCATCCATTAGAAGAGTTTCATCATATCTAGCAATTTGTTCTTTGACTGTGTGATCTACTACTTTTTTTATTTCCTCTTCGGATATATAAGTTCCTTGAACACGTATTGGAATATTTTCACCCATCGGTAAAAACAGCATATCTCCTTTACCTAATAGTTTATCTGCCCCACCCGAATCTAATATTGTTCTTGAGTCAACTTGCGTTGCAACTGCAAATGCAATACGTGATGGAATATTAGCTTTAATAATACCTGTTATAACATCAGTAGAAGGCCTTTGCGTTGCGACTACTAAGTGAATTCCTGCAGCTCTTGCCATTTGTGTAATTCGCATAATTGAGTCTTCAACTTCTTTAGCGGCAATAAGCATTAAGTCAGCAAGCTCATCAATTATAACTACAATATAAGGTATCTTTGGCTGTTTATCTGAGCTTGTACTGTTATATTTATCAATATATGCATTATATCCAGCAATATTTTTGGTACCACTTTTTTCAAATAAGTCATACCTTCTATCCATCTCAGCTACTACTTTTTTAAGAGCAATGTTAGCTTTTCTTGGATCAGTTACAACTGGGGCTAATAAATGAGGAACACCATTATAAACAGAAAGTTCAACTTTCTTTGGGTCAACTAATATCAGTTTTACTTCATCTGGTCTTGTACGCATTAAAATAGATATAATAAAGCTATTAATACAAACCGATTTACCAGAGCCTGTTGCACCCGCTACTAATAAGTGAGGTGTTTTATTTATTTCTAAATAAACAGGATTTCCCATAATACTTTTTCCTAGTGTTACTAAAAGCTTAGAATCATTATAACTAGACGGAATTGTTTCAAGTATTTCTCTTACTGTAACCATCGAAATCACTTTGTTAGGTATTTCTATTCCAACTGTTTTCTTACCAGGAATAGGAGCTTCTATTCTAACATCTTTAGCGGCTAGTGCAAGTGCTATCTCACGATTTAAACTTAAAATTTTGCTTAATTTAATAGCAGCTTTTATTTCTAATTCATATTGTGTAACAGAAGGTCCTATATTAACGCCAACTACTTTACTTTCAATACCAAAGTCATTTAAAACACGAGTTAAAGCAGAAATATCTTCTTTAACATGAGTTTGATTTTCATTATTTTTTGTTTTAGGCGGCATTAAAAGTAATCCTATTGAAGGGAAACTATAATCTTTATTTGGAAGATAATCTGCTTTATCAGGAGCCACTTCCTTTTCTGCATGATCTTTTTCCGTAACTTGTTTTAATTCATCATATGAAGAAACTACTATTTTATGATCTTTTTCATAGTTTTCTTCAACACGTTTTATTTCTTCACGTTCTTTTTTTATTTCCTTTATTTTAATTAAATCTTTACTCTTGTTTTTTATTTTAATAATTAAATCGATTATTGAAATGCCTGTAAACATTACAAAACCAACAATCATTAAAACAATATTAATTATATTAGTGCCTTTAATGTCCACCAAATAAGTAAATATGTAAGTAAATGTTCCACCAATCAAGCCACCACCCATAATAGTTTTACTATTTTTAAATGCAGGAATTACTTGATTAACAACATCATTAATGATATTTTGTTTTAAAATATTCATGTCTTTTATATAGCCACTATGAGTTAATACTAAAATTCCAATTGAAAACAAAAAGATTCCAATCATTTTAGAACTAAAAAAGCTTGGCTTTTCTCTTTTAATCATCATATATATTCCAATTAATAGAAAACTAAATATAAGTATGTTGTATAAGCTTCCTACTAAAACAGATGAAGATAGTCTTATTATACTTCCAACTATCCCAAAGTTTCCAAGACCAATTATAGAAATAAGGATTAATATTAACCCATTTAATTCTGCTTTATAGACTTTTTCAATGTGTTCTTTGCGCTTCTTTCTTCCCATGTTACACCTACTATCTATATACATTATATCATGTTTATTATTTTACTCAAATATTTTTAAAAGAAAAAGAATATGTTAAACAAAAACATATTCTTCTTTAAAATTAAGATTTCTTTCTCTATCATATTTTGTAATAATAGATGTTTTTCCACTACTTAAACTTTTTTTAACATCAACAAGGCGTTGATTTTTTGAACCTCTAAATAAAACATCATAGCTTTTTTCTTCTATAATAAATTTTCCATCTACTAAAACATCTATATTTTTAAGAAGCTCTAGTATTTTCTTATTTATTTTAGACATATTTATTAGTTGCTCAAAAGTAAAACCTGTATAACACCATGTGTTTAATTTAAGACTTTTTGCGAATTTAGCAAGTTCTAAAGTAGCCTCTACTTGAAATAAAGGGTCACCTCCAGAAAAAGTTATTCCATCTTGATTTTTTAGTTCTTTTATTTCTTCTTTAAGAGAACTAATATCTTTTAAAAACCCTGAATTAAAATCATGTGTTTCTGGATTATGACATCCTTTGCAATTATGCGAACATCCTTGTGTCCAGATAACCGCTCTAATACCTTCTCCATCGACAATAGAGTCACTTTGAAGTTCTCGGGCTAATCTAATAGTCTTTACCATGTTTTACTCTTTCTCTTTCTTCTGCTTTCTTACCATTATTGAATCTATCAATTGTACCAACTAAATATCCTGTTATTCTTCTGATTCTTTCAAATGAAACACCATCTGATTCATTTCTTCCACATCCTGGACAAGTATCTCCTATAATACCATTAAATCCACAAACAGGATCTCTATCAACAGGATGATTAATTGCACCATAGCCTATTTCATTTTCTTTCATTATACGAATAATTTTTTCGAAAGCATCTATATTATTTGCTGCATCTCCGTCAAGTTCAATATAAGTAATATGTCCTGCATTTGTAAGTGCGTGATACGGAGCTTCTATTTCAATTTTTTTTGTAACACTTGTATTATAATAAACTGGAACGTGGAATGAATTTGTATAGTAATCTCTATCTGTTACACCTTTAATTTTACCATATATTACTTTATCAATATTAACAAATCTTCCTGATAGCCCTTCTGCTGGAGTCGCAATTAATGAGAAATTTAAATTGTATTTTTCTGCGTATTCGTCAGCTTTTTTTCTCATAAATCCAATTATTTCAAGTCCTAGTTTTTGTGATTCAGCGCTTTCACCATGATGCTTGCCAGTTAGAGCTTTTAAGCACTCGGCAAGGCCAATGAAGCCGAAAGTTAATGTACCGTGCTTTAAAGCTCTTCTTAAGCGATCACTAGGTTTGATTTTTTCACTATCTATCCAAACATTTTGACCTAATAGGAATGGAAAATTGTAAGTTCTTCTGCTGCACTGTATTTCAAATCTTTCAAGCAACTGATCTTTTACAAGTTCCATAACTTCTCCTAAATCAGCATAAAACGCTTTCATATCAATTTCATCATTTTTAATTATTCCATGCTTAATACCTAATCTTGGTAGATTAATTGATGTAAATGATAAGTTTCCTCTTCCTGGAGTAATTGCTTTATCAGGGTCAATTACATTTCCGAGTACTCTTGTGCGGCATCCCATATAGGCTACTTCAGTATCATAGTTTCCTTCTTTGTAGTATTGCTTATTAAATTTTGAATCAATAAATGAGAAGTTTGGAAAAAGTCTTTTTGCTGAAACACGGCAAGCTAGACGAAATAAATCATAACTTTTATCTTCTTTATTATAATTTACTCCTTCTTTTACTTTAAATATAGAAATAGGAAATATTGGGGTTTCTCCATGTCCAAGTCCAGCCTCAGCTGCTAATAAATAATTTTCAATAACCATTCTTCCTTCTGCTGATGTATCTGTTCCAAAGTTAATTGATGAAAATGGAACTTGCGCTCCAGCTCTAGAATGCATTGTATTTAAATTATGAATAAAAGCTTCCATTGCTTGATATGTAATTCTGTTTGTTTTAGCATGTGCTTTTTCGTTTGCTTTATTAATAGCCATTATAATATTATCAGAGCCTTTAGCTAATTCATATAAAGAATCTAAATTAGGTTCAATTGATTCAAATTTTTCTATTTCTCTTACGTATTTATCAAAATTAATTAGATTAATAAATCCTGCAAAATCAAGTAAATCAAATAGCGTTTGTTTGAATTGCTTTCTAAATGTCTTTAAAACACCAGGTGCCATATAATGGTCAAATGCTGGAATACTTTGTCCACCATGTTGATCATTTTGATTGCTTTGAATTGCAATTGCAGCAAGTGCTCCATAACTCATAATATCATTTGGCTCTCTCAAATGACCATGTCCTGTTGAAAAGCCATCTTTAAATAGTTTATTTAAATCAATTTGGCAACAAGTAGTTGTACCCATCGGTAAAAAATCCATATCATGAATGTGAATATCACCATTATCATGAGCTTCAGCAAAAGATTTCTTCATTAAATAAGCTTTGGCGAATTCTTTACCTATGGTACTTCCAAATTGAAGCATTGTTCCCATAGCTGTATCACCATCTACATTGGCGTTTTCTCTTTTTGTATCGTCTTCTATTGCTGTTTTTAAAACAAGCCCTTCAAATATTTTAGATATTTTATGCATTCTTTTATCTTCTAGAAAAGCTACTCTAGATTGTGCTCTTCTATCTCTATATTCAGAAAATGATCTATAAACATCTTCATATCCTTGCTTTTGAAGCTCTGCTTCAATCATATCTTGGATATCTTCAATACGAATTTTTTCTTCATTAGCATATTCTTTTTCAATACGGGTTAAAACTCCACGAAAGACACTATTTATGTCTTTTTCAGCGTATTTTTTTTCATCGCTATCATCGCTCAAAATACTATCGAATCCTTTTTTTATCGCAATAGCAATTTTAGTTTCATTAAAATCAACTTTCTTGCTATTTCTTTTAATAACTTTTAAATTAGATAATTTGTTTTCTTCTGCCATAATCTTTCTCCTATCTTTAACCTAATTATGGCACAAAAAAATTGCTTTGTAAACAAAAGTTCGTTAGTTTTTTTAAGTTTTTTCACTTTCCTTTATTTTTCAATACCTCGTTTTTTAAAATTTTACATTTTATTTACTCTTTATCTTTTTTTAAAAAAAGAAAAAGAGAAAAATATTAATTTCCTCTTTATTTATAATATAAAAGTAGTAAAATATGTTTTTTACTTTTTGCTTAAAAACTATGTTTTTTTGAAAAATGTATATTTTTAAAAATAATGTTTTTTAAAATTAAATTAAACTTTTTCTTTTATAGACACTAACACCACTTACTACATATAAAATAATATTTTCTTTTTTAGTAAACTTAATAAAACCTAATCCTTTAATAACAATATCATCACCGTTATTAACTTCTATTTCATATTTTATAAGATTTTTTAATTTATCACTATCTTTATATTCTCTTTTGATAGATAAGTTGTTGGAAAAATACATTGTTATATTATTTTCCTTTAAATCAAGTCTTAGAAAATTATCTACATATAAACACTGTTTTGAATGTACTTGGAATGTAACTGGTTTTATTTTGCTAATTGGAACTATTTTTTTTATTAAATCGGCTGAAACAATATTTAAAATGTTTCCATCGTCTATAATGCCTGGAGTATCGATAATTGTTAGATTATCATTTACTTGTACGTGGATTGTATTTAAAGTTGTTGATGGTAAATTGCTTGTTGTTAAATTAGCCGTTTCTTTTGAATAGTTTTTAATTATTTTGTTTATTAAAGTTGACTTACCAGCATTAGTATAACCGATAAAATAAACATCTTTTGTTTTTTTATAGTTACTAATTTTATCAATTAATAAGTCTAAGTTATAGTTGTTTTTACTACTTACTATAATTTTATCAATTAGTTTTTTATCATTTATGTATTCTAATATTTTTTCTTCATATACATCAGGTAATAAATCAAACTTTGTTAAAACAAGCAAAATTGGATTGTTTAAGTATTTAGTTATATTTTTTATTTCACTTATATTTAAAATATCTAAAACAAAAACTACTAGATCGTCTGTTTTGTTAATATTTTCTAAAATGTTAATAAATTCCTGGTTATCTTTTTTTACAACTTGATATTCATTATAGTTTCTAATTCTAAAGCATCTTTCACAAAGAGTGTTTTTTTCGCTTGTTGTAAATCCTTCTTTTTCCACTAACTCAGTTTGCAATAAAACTCCGCAACCAATACATTTACTCATAGTATTTACCTCTTACAAACAATTCTTTGTCTCTTAACCTTTTCATTATTAATGTTTCGATTTTTTTTAGAATTTTTTCTTTATAACTTGTATATGTACTTAATGGATTTACTAAAATCGTTGTTATTCCTATTCTGTTTCCACCTAAAATATCTACTAATATTTCATCACCGATAATGGCTACTTCATCTACATTATAATTGTTAGAGCTTATTATTTTGTTAAAGCTATACTTAAATGGTTTTTTTGCTTTAGCTACATATTCAATATTCGCTTCTTCTAAGAACAATTTAATTCTTTTTTCTGAAGCATTAGAAAATATAATTATTTTAAATCCTTTGTTCTTAAGATCTTCAAGTAAATCTTTGATCTTTTTATTTAGCTTTTTAACTGATAAAGGTACTAATGTGTTATCTAAGTCAAATAGTAAGCATTTAATTCCACGCTCTTTTAGTTTGTCATATTCAATTGTATAAACGCTTTTCTGATATATATCAGGAATACAATTATCCATTTAATCACTTCCTTATTCATTTTTAAAGCATAATTTTCTATCCTCAAATGATCTTAAACCATACATTAAGTAAACATCATCTGCAGAGCAAGATACACTCTCTTCATATTTATATCCTAGTGTTTTTAAAATAGATTTTATTTCCTTTTTGTTTTTTCCTTCTATTTCAATATATGTAGGAATACCTGGCCAAGAATCAATATCTATTTCAAAATTATTTAAAAAGTAGGTAACTCTTCTTTTTTCTTGATAGCTTCTATAAGAAAAGCCTAATTTTTCTAATAATTCATTTGTTTCATTAAAGTCAAACACTTCATTTTCTGTTTCTTCTACCTGTTGTATGCCTGTATTATTATCTAAAAGAAGGCGTTTAACAGTTAATGTTGTTTTGTTATTTGTTTTTCTAAGCCTTATCCATTTTTTGCTATTATTAATAAATTTACTCATAAAGGTTATTAGTAAAGGATTATTTAAAATAGTTAAAGAATTTTCTATATTAACTTCTAAAAGCGAATTAAGGCCAGTTATAGTTTTAAGTTCTAATTTATCATTATCATTTAAAAAATTATCTAGTTCATATGACAAGTTTTTTAGTCTTCCTAGCGCACTTTCTTTTCTTGCTTTTGTTTCAGAACTATTTAAGAGACTTAAAACATCAATAAATCTACTATATATAGTGGGTAGATCATAAACATATAATTTTTGAATAGTTTCTGATTTAAAAACGGCTCCTAAGTCTTCTATTTTTTTTCTAAATTCTAATTCATTAATATTTAAAATTTTCACTTCGAGTTCAATATGCTTCATAAAAACCTCTTAATACATTATCTATTATATACCATAACAAATAATTTTAATACTTTAAATTAAATTTTATCTAATAAAAGATAACTCTTTTTCAATCAATTCTTTAAATCTATTAATAACCGCTAATCTAAGACTTTCTCTTTCATATGAAATATCTTTATGACAAGGACATCCATACATTTTTCCTGTTTCTTCTTGAATAAACACTTTTTCTATTTTTATAGGATCATTATATATTTTAAAGGTAAAGACGATACGATAGCTTATATTTGGTTTTGTTTCTATGGTTTTTAAATTTTTTATTGTAACAGAACCATAAAGAAGAAAATCATTTAACTCGATCCACCCCTCTATGTCAGCTCCTTTGAACTCTTTTTTTTTCGTCTTTTTCATTAACGTTAAAACAAATGTTCCTACTTCTTCCATTAACTCACATTCATTCATAAAAACTCCTATATGATTATTATAGCACAAAAAAGCACTAATAATTAGTGCTTTATTTTAACTTTGGTGACCAGTATGGGATTCGGACCCATGAATGCTGCCGTGAAAGGGCAGTGTGTTAAGCCACTTCACCAACTGGCCAAAAAAAATATGGCGCCCCAAGTAGGACTCGGACCTACGACCCCTTGATTAACAGTCAAGTGCTCTAACCGACTGAGCTATTGAGGCATGTTCATTATAAAATGGTGGGCCTGAATGGACTTGAACCATCGACCTCACGCTTATCAGGCGTGCGCTCTAACCAGCTGAGCTACAAGCCCATTTTTCCTTAATGACTATATTAGTATATATTATTTTTTTTCTTTTGACAATACTTTTTTTAGTTTTTTTGGCTAAAAATAAGTGAACTTTTTGATTAATCAGAAGTTCTATGTAAATTTATAACATAAATATTAAAAAATATCAAATGTTTTTGATATTTATATAAAAAAAGAAGAGTTATTTCACTCCTCAATTAATTATTTTGTTTTTTTAAAAAAGCTATAAATAATATCAAAAAGCCACCAAACATAAATCCAAAGCCAAAAAACATTAAGTTTTCCAAAGTAAATAACTCACTTTTACTATTATCATTATTTACTGAAGTTTCTTTATTTTCGATATCAGTCTTTGATAAATCATCATTATTAGATATTGTTTCTTTTTCTATTATATTTAGTGAATATGTTCCAACTGACTCTTTTACATATTCATAAAAAGAATAATAATTTATTGTTGTTGAACCTGTTTGCGGATATGACTTTACTTTTAATAAAATTGTACCAACTTTTTCATTTTGAGTAAATTCAACACCTTCTGTAAACTTTATTGATTGATCTTCTTCTTTAAACGATGAACTCTTTCCACTATAGGATGTATATTCAAAAACATTTTTATCATAATTTATAAATAACGTACCAAATACATCACTAAAATAGTAATTTGAATTATAAGAATTTGGTTTTAAGTACACATCGATACTAACGGTATTACCAACTGTGATATCAATATCACTCGTTTTGATAAAAAATTGTGGTGTTGGACCCATCGCTTTCACATTAACTGCTGAAAATAAAATAAAAGATATAACTGCAAATAAAATTTTTTTCATCTTTTCCTCCGTTAACTATATAGTAACATGAGTAATAAAATTAGTCAAGCGGTATGAAACTGCTTTACTCTTTTTGACATTTTGGGCAATAATAAGTACCTCTTCCGCCAACCCTTATTTTTTCTATTTTTGTTCCACATATTTTGCATGAGTCTTTTGTATGAACAAAAAGTTCTTGTTGGAAGTTTCCGTGAACGCCTTCGCTCGATTCATAAGTTCTTATTGTAGTTCCGCCTAAAGAAATAGCGCTCTCTAAAACTTTTTTTGTATTTGAAATAATAGTTTCAAGCTCAATATCAGTTAATTTTTGTGCTTTTCTAGTTGGATTTATTCTAGAGAGAAAAAGAATTTCATCTGCATAAATATTGCCTATTCCAGTAATAATACTTTGATCTAGTAGTAGTGACTTGATTGGTAATGTTTTATTTTTAAATTTTATTTTTAAATACTCTTCATTTAAGTTTTTATCCCATGGTTCAAGGCCTAGTTCATTTAAAGGTTTTTTATTTAAAATATCATCTTTAGGTAATAGATACATCCTACCAAATTTTCTTGTGTCCATATATCTTAGACTAAAGTCATTAAATATAAAAGATATGTGTTCATGCTTAATTGGTTCTAAAGTAACATCTTTTATAAAATACTTGCCTTCCATCCTTAAATGACTAAGTAAGTAGTTACTATCTAGTTCAAATATAATCCACTTTCCTTTACGGGTTATATCTTTAATTGTTTGATTAGTAAGCGTTTTAATAAATTCTAAAGAAGATAAATTTGCAATTATTTTGTCATAGTAAACTTTAACATCAATAATTCTTTTATTAAGAAGCGATTTTTTTAGTTTTTCTTTTACTGTTTCTACTTCTGGTAATTCTGGCATAGTTATCCTCCTTTATATAAATTTTTCTAGTTACTACATTAGTATTGCCCATTAAAAATAATCTGTTTAAGTAATCATAATATGTACCTGGTGACATTATACCATTTATACTTAAAATGTTATTACCAAGTATGTAATTTGTAACAACAGTACAGTTGTTTTTTAAAACAAAAAATACTTTATTGCTACCAGACATTATTTTTTTAAATTTAGCATTGGCATATTTATATACTTGACTAGAAAAATCATTAAATTCTTGCTTTTTAATTAAGCCTTTTTTATATAGCTCTAAATCAGAATAAAAGTCTATTGAATTATTCATTAACTCTTTTATTCTTATTTCTATTTCTTTTTTTTCTGCTTCACTTAAAACAATACCAAATTCAATTAAATATCTATCTTTTTTATTAATACAAAAATCAATATATTTATCTGTATCAGCAACTAGGATAATTCCTTCTCCTATTGCATCAAATAAATGCCTATTATGTTTATTATAATTGCCATATGAGTAGGTTTTATTTTGATAGGATACTTCTATATGTCCAAATGAAGCACTTCCTTTTTCAGCTAAATGTATAATAACAAAGATATCTGGAACTGTTGTTTCTTTTGAATAGTTAAAATCCAGTTTTTTATTTTTTATGTCTTTTTTTATGTCTTTTAATAACTTTTTTGGTATTAGCATGGCAAGTAGTACAGGAAGAGGTATTTCTAATTTTTCATTAAATTTATTTTGTATTTTTTCAGGTAATATTTCATAAATAAATATCAAAATATTCCTAATACCATATAAAATCAAATAAAGAGAAAGTACTATTACAATATATTTAAGATTGAGATAAGGATTGATAAATAATAATAAAGAAAATATAAAGCTTGTAATAAAATTAAAAAATAAAATTATCTTCCCTTTTATATTATTTTGAACATAAACAACAAAACTAATAAAATTTGTTAAAAATATTAAAAACATATAAAGTGCGAATATAACAGTAATACTCGCTAAAATTGTCTTTTGAAAAGTTAATGCTATAATACCAAATAAAATATTTATAATTGCTTTTATAATCAAATCAAATAATTTATATTCTTTTTTTGGTTTAATCAAAGCAGATAATATACCAAATACTCCTGTTATAATTAAAAATATTCCTAGTAAATAAACTAATGAGTTTAGTATTTTTACACCATTTAAAAGAAGTATTATACTAATAATAATAGAAAAAAGGCCTAATATTAAAAATATGTATTTTTTTATTTTCTTTTTTATCATAAATTCACTCATTAATAATATTTAATATACTATTAATATTTTCCTCAACTTCTTCATTTAGCTTGCTGAAATTTATTTCAAGGCTAGGTTTACTTGGTATAATATTTAAATTATTTACTAAAATAGTTGCCATGTTTATTATTGTTTTGTTAGGAAAAAAATCTTGTATAGTTGATTCAATGATTGGATAATGTGTACATCCTAATATGACGGCATCATAAATATCTTTATCAACTTCTTTTAAGTAAACTTCTAATTCCTCTTTAGCACGTTTAAATTCCCTTTTTTCAATTAAAGGAACTAATAATGGGCATTTTATACTTGTTATATTGTTTAGACTCTTTTCAAATGTCTTACTGTCAACGGTTCTAGCGGTTGCAAGTAGTAATACTTTTTTGTAATTAGCACTGTTTAAATAATTAATAGTTGGACTAACAATATCATATAAAGGTGTTTCAGTAATATTTTTTAATTCACTATAAATATTAGAGCTGACAGTTCCACAAGCTATAATTATAATGTCAACCTTTCGATTTTCAAAAAATCTTACAATTCTTGTTGCAAGTAGCATTAATTCTTCTTTTGTTTTATCACCATATGGAGCATTTTTATTATCTCCATAATATATATATTCATTATCAGGGTATTTCATTAATAGTTCTTTTAAAACAGTTAATCCACCTACTCCTGAATCAAAAACACCTATTCTCATTTTATCACCTCTTTTATTATAACATAAAAGAAGTAATTATTTAATTACTTCTAAGCCACCCATATATGGTCTAAGCGCTAAAGGTATCCTAATACTCATGTCCTCATTTAAATTGTTTTCAATAAAAGCTATTAATCCTCTTGGTGTAGCTAGTACTGTGTTATTTAGTGTGTGAACAAAGTAATTGCCTGATTCTCCTTTAGCTCTTATTCCAAGGCGTCTTGCTTGAGCATCTCCCAAAGTAGAACAAGATCCAACTTCAAAATATTTCTTTTGTCTTGGGCTCCAAGCTTCTACATCACATGATTTAACTTTAAGGTCAGCTAAATCTCCACTACAGCACTCAAGTGTCCTAACTGAAATATCTAGACTTCTAAAGAAATCAACTGTGTGTTTCCACATCTTGTTATAAAAATCCATTGATTCATTTGGTTTACATATTACAATCATTTCTTGTTTTTCAAATTGATGAACTCTATAAATTCCACGTTCTTCTATCCCGTGAGCTCCTACTTCTTTTCTAAAACACGGTGAATATGAAGTTAGGCTTACGGGTAAAGATTCTTCTTTAACTATTTGGTCTTTATATCTTCCAATCATAGAGTGTTCACTTGTACCAATTAAGTAAAGGTCTTCACCCTCTATTTTATACATCATAGCATCCATTTCTTCAAAGCTCATAACGCCTGTTACAACATCACTTCTAATCATAAACGGAGGTATACAGTAAGTAAAACCTTGATTAATCATAAAATCTCTAGCATAAGATAACATTGCTGAATGAAGTCTAGCAATATTCCCTGTTAGATAATAAAAACCATTTCCTGAAGTTCTTCCTGCACTTATCTTGTCAAGCCCATTTAAATGTTCTAATATGTCTGCATGATATGGTATTTCAAATGTTGGAACAAAAGGTTCTCCAAATTTTTCTATTTCAACATTTTCAAGGTCACTTTTGCCAATAGGAACACTTGCGTCAATTATATTAGGTATTTTCATCATCTTGGCTTTTATGTTTTGTTCTAATAAAGCTTCTTCTTCTTCTAAAGATGTAGTTTCACTATTAATAGCAGTTACTCTTTCTTTTAATTTTTCTACTTCACTAATCTTTTTTTCTCTCATGAGACTTCCTATTTCACTAGATAAAGTGTTTTTTTCACTACGAAGAGTATCGCCTTTTAATTTTAATTCACGATATTTCTTATCTAGTTCATATATTTCATCTACAAGAGGCAGTTTTTGATCTTGAAATTTTTTCTTTATGTTTTCTTTGACTAATTCTTTATTAGTTCTTATTAAATTAATATCTATCACTCTAATCACCTTATATATATATTAGACTATTTTAAATTTTTAGTCAATTAAAAAGCATTTGTAATGATTTATTCTTCTATTTCATCATTTTTAAATTTAATATCTAAATATTTCCTACTAGCTAGATAATCGCACATATGAACAAATCTTTGATACTTATTTTTAGGAACAGGTAAAACAATATCTGAGTAACTATTTGTATTCCAATTACCCATATGTGAAGCAATTGATGTTGTTAGTATTTCTAAATCTTCCTCATTAAGCGATAATTTGCTTTTATTTTCTTTTATAAGTTTAACTACTTCAAGAGGATGATCAAATATAACGAATTCTTGCTTTTCTTTTCCGTGTTTTAGCCCATCATGAAGAATTAACGCAATAATCATTAAGTCTTTTTCATCACTAGTAAAAGAGTGTCCTATAGCTTCATTGTTAAGTAAATCATACGCTATTTTAACTGCAGCTTTAGTATGTCTTAATAAGCCTCCTTCTCCTAATGAAAAAGAAGGATGATACTTACCAGTTGATGAAGCAGGGATATGATAAAAATAGTCTGGTAATAAATCTAATAAAGTAATTAGATCTTTTTTATAATTACTGTTTTTAATGTAATTAATTTCCGTATTTAATTTAAACATATTTCACCTATTATTCTAGTTAGTATCGTGTTTGATAAATAGAGATACTTTTTATTAATATAGATATTGTTTTTGTTTTCTTTTAATTTATTTTCATTTAGTAATGTTTTTATAATATTTATATCTTTTATATTAATATTATATTTATTAAAAAAATCTTTTTTGTTAATCCCTTTTATTTTTCTAAAACCTAATATAAATTCGTTTTCAATTATCTCTTCTTTTTTTAATGTATTAGAAGACATAATATATTTGTTATTAATATAGGAAAAAACTGATTTTGTATTATCATACCTTATATTATCTATATACCCTGATGCCCCAGCTCCAAATCCATAGTAATGCTTATTATTCCAGTAAATAAGATTATGTTTAGATTCATATCCTTTTTTTGCAAAGTTACTTGTTTCATAATGAATAAAATGATTGTTTTTTAATGTTTTAATAATTTCTTTATACATTTTATAATCAAGTTCTTCATCTATTTCTTTTGTTTTGTTTATATATAAAACAGTATGCTGTTCTATCATTAATGAATATGTAGATATATGATTAACCTCTAGTTTTAAAAATAAAGCTAAGTCTTTTTTTAAATCATTTGTTTTTTCATTTGGAATTGCATATATTAAGTCAATATTAATATTATTAAATCCTATTCTTTTACAGTTATCAATTGTTCTTTTTGTTTTTAAATAATTATGGTTACGATTTAAAAGTTTTAAAAATTCTTTATTAAATGTTTGTACTCCGATACTTAAACGATTTACTTTGTTTTGATATAAAAGTTTAATTTTATTTATATTTAAATCATCAATATTGCATTCAAAAGTAAATTCATATTTTTTAGCTAATTTAAATATTTTAATAATTGAAAATAAATATTTTAACTGATTTATATTAAGCGATGAAGGAGTTCCACCACCTATATAAATAGTTTTTATTAATTCACCTTTATATTTAGAAGTTACTTCTTTTTTTAAAGCTTTTAAATATTTATTAACTAAATTTTTGTTATAAATTATTTTAGGGAAGTCACAGTATGAACAAATGGTTTTACAAAAAGGTATATGAATATAAATAGACATTATTTATCACTTGCTTCTATATTTAAAATTCCTTTTAAAACAGCTAAACGACCATATTCTAAAGTTAGACTTCCTTGTAAGTAAGCAATAAAAGGTTCTCTTAGAGGTCCATCACAAGATGTTTCAATAGATGATCCTTGGATAAATGAGCCCGCTGCCATAATAACTTCATCGTCATAACCAGGCATTGGAGACGGTACTGGCATTACATGTGCATCAATTGGAGAAGATGCTTGAATTCCCTGGCAGAATTTAATTAATTTATTTCTATCATTAAAAATAATACTTTGAACAATGTCTGCTCTTTTTTCTTTATAATTTGGTTCTACTTTATGGCCTAGTTTTTCTAGCATATAACTAGCGTAAAGGGCAGTTTTTAAGGCTTCACTTACTACTTTGGGCGCTAAAAATAATCCCTGTAAAATTTGTTTATTGATTCCTAGGGTTGGTCCTACTTCTTTTCCTTCACCAGGTAATGTTAATCTTTCTGCGCATAGTTCAATTAAGTCTTTGTTTCCAGCAATATAAGCACCATTTGGAGCAATTCCAGCGCCTAAATTTTTAATAAGAGAGCCAACCATAATATCAGCACCTACTTCAGTTGGTTCTTTAATAGAAACAAGTTCACAGTAACAGTTATCAACCATAATGATGACTTCTTTATCAATTGCTCTAATAAAACTGATTACTTTTTCTAAAGAGTCAATACTTATGCTTTTACGAGATGAGTATCCTTTTGATCTTTGAATTTCAATTACTTTAATTTTTTTTGATTTAAGAACTCTTTTTATTTCATCATAGTTAAAGTCATTATTTATCAAATCAATTTGCATAAAGTCAATATTAAATGATTTTAGTGAACTTTTATTTTCTTTTATACCTATTACTTCATCTAATGTATCATAGGGTTTACCTGTAATACTAAGTAAAATATCATTTGGTCGTAGAAGAGCGAATAAAGTTACGGTTAAAGCATGTGAGCCTGAAATAAATTGGTTTCTAACTAAGGCATCTTCTGCACCTAATACTTCGGCATAAACTTTTTCAATTACTTCTCTTCCTAAATCATTATAGCCATATCCGGTTGTAGAATTAAAGTGAATTTCTGATACTTTATTATCTTTAAATGCTTCTAATACTTTAATACTATTATATTCACAAGTACCATCTATTTCTTCATAAGCTTTTCTAAGTTCTTTTCTTGCTTTTTTATCTAGTTCTAACAATTTTTTATTTAAATCATTCATTTTATTCACCTATTCTATATGTATATCCTGTTTTATTATTGCTTTTTATTATATTTACAATTTTTTCAGCAGCTACAGCTGGTTCTAAAAGATATTTTTGATTAGTTCTTTTTAGCTCTTCTTTTATGTAATTAGGATCTGCTTCTTTAATAGAATCAGTATTAACCCAAGGAAGCATTATCCCTATTACTTTTAAGTTAGGAATAGCTTTTGAGAGCGTCTTTGTTAAGGAATTAACTGCTGCTTTAGATGCTGAATAGTCAATACTAAGTTCGTTATAAGTATCTTCTGCATCAGTTGATGAAATATTAACAACTAATTCTTTTATATATGGAAACAGTTCTTTTGTTACTAAAAATGTGCCAAAGACATTAACTTCTAATACTTTTATAAATTCTTCTTTTGTTTTATGTAATATGTCGTTATCTAAGCTTATAGCGGCATTATTTATTAATATATCAATTTTTTTATATTTGTCTTTTATTAGTTTAACCATTTTTTTAACTTCAAAAGTATTTGTAATATCACATTTAATTAATAGTACAGAACTACTATACTTTTCTATTTTATTCTTAAGTTCCAAAGCTTCTTTTAAACTATTATTATAGTTTATTATAACACTACATTTATTTTTCGATAAAACCTCTATTAAAGAAGCACCGATTCCTCTTGATGATCCTGTTACTAGTACAGTTTTATTAGTTAATTCCATAAAATCGCCTCATAAATATTATAGTTGAAATATAGTCTAATTACAATTAAAAATAATCCGCTAAGGATTATTTATATTTATTGAACTAACTTCACCTATATTTGAATAATTAATTGTGATTTTAATATTATTATCATATGTTAATTCTATTGTTTTAAAAATATTTTCTTCTTCAGAAGTTACTACAGAGGCATCTTCTATTGTATACTTTTTTATAATTTCTTTATCTATTTTGTATTCAACTGTTGGGTCTATATTACCTATAAGTGAATAAATCATTTCACTTTTTAAGCTTTTTATTATATCTAATATGTTAATTGGAACATCTAAATTGTTTGATATGTCTACTAATTCATTATCTTTTAAAGCATAGTCAATATTGTTATAACTAAATAATTCCGTATTATTGTATCTAATTCCCGTTACTTTTGTTTCAACATCTTCTATTTCAATTGAATAGTCATATTTATAGTTAGAAATGTTTAGTTTTTCTAAAGCTGTAGTTGTTGTTTCTTCTTCAACTGGAATATTAGTTTTAGTAGTAGCATTTCCTAAGCGAGCAATAACTACTAAAAATGTAATCATAACTAAATAAAGCACTACTAAAATAATGGATCTGGAATTCTTATCTTTTAAATACTCTATTACTTGCTTCATATTAATCTAACACTTTCCCTATTAATACTTCATCATGGAATCCGTGAGCAAAGTCAGTTGCTTTCATTTTCTGTTTTCCTTCTGGTTGAACTAATGTAAGAACAATTTCACCATTAGATACTTTAACGCCAATTCCATCATCATATATTTTTGTTATCTGCCCATCAAATAAACCTTGATAGTAATTATCTGTTATGTATGATTCCCATACTTTTAGTATTTTTCCACTGAATAAGCAGTACGCTCCTGGCCAAGAATTTAAGCCTCTTATATGATTATATATTTCTCTTTTTGTTTTAGAAAAATCAATTCTTTCATCTTCTCTTTTAATATTAAAAGCATATGTTACTTCATCTTTATTTTGCTTAACCCTACTATTAGTCCCATTAATAATACTTGGTAATGTTTCTATTAAAAGGCTAGCTCCTAATATACTTAATTTATCATGTAAAGTGGCAGCTGTATCAGTATCTAATATATCAACCTCTTTAGAACTAATAATATCTCCATCATCCATCTTTTCATTCATATACATAATGGTAATTCCTGTTTTAGAATAACCATTCATAATAGCGCGGTGAATTGGAGCACCTCCTCTTAGTTTTGGAAGTAGTGAAGCATGGACATTAATACAACCAAGTCTTGGTATTTCTAAAATTTCGTTAGGTATAATCTGACCATACGCACATGTTACAATCATATCTGGTTCAAGTTGTTTTATTTCATCAATTATTTCACGTATTTTGATTGGTTGTAATACTAAAATATTATGACTAATTCCCACTTTTTTTACTGGTGGAAAACTTATTTCTTTGTCACGTCCAATTTCCTTATCAGGCTGAGTTATAATCATTTTTACATGATAATTTTTAATTAATTCTTCTAAAACAGGAACCGAAAAATTTGGTGTTCCCATAAAAACTATTTTTATTTCTTTTTGTAAATTAATATCTTCTAAGTTCATCTTATCACCTATTTTATTATATCATATAGTTTATTTTTTTTTCAATTAATGTTGCATAAATCGTTTACTCATCATTAACTACTTTAATAATCCAACAATACTATGCGCTATTTCCATGTCCATTCTTTCAATAGCTTGCTTTGAAATGCCTGCTATATGTGGAGTTACAATTACATTGTTCCTGTACACCATAAAAAGTTCTTTATAGTTATCTAAGTCAATATCTAATCCTACATAAAAAGTAGAATATTTATCAGCGTAATCAATTAAAGCATTAATATCGACTACCTCTGCTCGTGCTGTATTTATAAATGTAGCTGTTGGTTTTAAAAGCTCTATTTTTTCTTTTGATATAATAAACTTTGTTTCGTCATTTAGTGGAATACTAATGTTGATAATATCGCTTTGCTTTAATACTTCATCAAGTGGTAAAAATTCAACACCATATTTTATCATATCTTTGTGATTATTTGGTTCTTTTGTAAAACATTTTATAGTCATGTTGAATACTTGAGCTATTTTAATTAATTCTTTAGTTATATTACCTGCACCAATTAAACCTAATGTTTTACTAGAAATATCTTCTGGTCTTTCGCTGATATTATTTCTACTACCGTTGCCTTTTAATACTAATTGATTTGACTCAAACATTCTTTTATTTAAGGATAAAATCAGTCCTATAATGTGTTCTGCAACAGAAACCGCATTTGCTTCTTTTATATTAATAACTTTTATTAGCGGACTATCAAAAAAAGTCTTATCTATATGATCTAATCCTACTGATAGTGTTGCAATTATTTTTGATTTTTTAATATGTTTTGACATATCACTTGTTAGTTTTGAAGATACCCCAATAATTAAAATATCATATTTTTTTATTAAAGATATTAGCTCATCTTTGTTTGGTTTATTTTTTGTTTCATTAATGTCTAAATGAATTCCGGAATTTTTAATAACAGCTCTAGCTTCTTCACTAAAATTCATAGATACACAATATGCATTCATGTTTTTTATTTCCCCTCTAAATTTTGTTAGGGTTAAAATCAACTTCAACCGTAACTTTTTGATTTGTTTTATATTTATTATAAATATATGTAATGTATTCTTTTATATCTTCTCTTTTTTTATACTTAATAATTATTTGTATATAATAAATATTATTTATCTTAAGCATACTAGCGCTACTAGGACCTAGTATTGGTAAATTTGTATTTTCTTTTAAATATGATTTTATCTTATCTGCTTCAGCTATCGCTAGATCATAGTCTTTACTTGCTATTTTAATTAATAAAAGGTTACAAAATGGTGGATATTTTAGTTTTTTTCTAATATTCATTTCTTCATTATAAAAGGCTTCATAATTGTTTAAAGAAGCATATACAATACTATAATGGGTTGTATTGAAGGCTTGTATAACAACTTCACCAGATAGTATTCCTCTTCCACTTCTACCAGCCACTTGATTTAATAGTTGAAATGTTCTTTCAGCACTTCTAAAGTCAGGTATATTAAGTGAAGCATCACCATTTATAACGCCTACTAAGGTAACACTCGGAAAATCTAGCCCTTTTGATATCATTTGTGTACCAAGTAAAATATCATATTCATGATTTCTAAAAGAAGTAATTATTTCCTCGTGGCTACCTTTTTTGCTTGTTGAGTCAATATCCATTCTAATGATACGCGCTTTAAACATTTTATTAAGTAATTCTTCTAGTTTTTGAGTTCCTAAACCAAATTGATTAATATTTTCACTATTACACTCAGGACACTTTGTAATTAGCTTCGTTCCATATCCACAGTAATGGCATCTTGCTGTATTAGATACTTTATGATAAGTAAGAGGTATTTCACAATTAGGGCATTTAAGAGTATATCCACAATCATCGCAGCTTATCGTTGTTGTGTAGCCTCTTCTATTTAAAAGAATTATTATTTGCTCTTTTTTTTCTAAGCGATCATTTATTTTATCAATTAGTTCTTTTGAAAGTAATTTATACCCTTTTTTAATAGAAGTTCTCATATCTATTAACTCTATTTTAGGCAGTGTTTTATTTACTCTATTTTTTAGTGTTAATAATTTATAGTTATTTACATTCGCTCTAGCATAAGCTTCTACTGAAGGAGTTGCACTACCCATTATAACTGGAATATTATAGTTCTTAGCTCTTAGAAGCGCTACATCAATTGCATTATACTTAGGATTATTTTCTTGTTTATAAGTAGATGAGTGCTCTTCATCTATTATAATAATTCCTAGATTAGTGAAAGGCGCAAATACAGCTGATCTTGCTCCTACTACAATCTTAACTTTCTTATTTATTATTTTACGATATTCATCATACTTCTCACCTTCTGATAGTCTTGAATGTAAGATCGCAACATTATCTTTAAAACGTGCTTTAAAGATATCTACAAGTTGTGGTGTTAAGCTAATTTCTGGCACTAAAACAATAGCCTCTTTATTATTATTTAATACTTCACTTAAAACGTTCATATAAACTTCGGTTTTTCCACTTCCAGTTACACCAAAAAGTAAATATGGTACATATTTATTTAAATTTTCTTTTATTTCATTAACAACAATATTTTGTTCTTCATTTAGAGTAACTTTTTTATCTTCTATTATATCTTTTTCTTTTAATCTATATGTTTCTTCTTTATATTCAATTATTTTACCTATTTCAACAAGTTTTTTATATGCACATAAAGAAATAGATTGAGCTTCTTTTTTTGAAGTTATTTTAGAATTTATAAGATCAACTATTTGCTTTTGTTTATCTGTTAATTTACAATCTATAAAATCATTAACAGATAAAGTTGTTTCATATTTTTTATTTATACTATAATTGTTTTTTGCTTTAAGTGCTTTTGGTAGCATGGACTGATAGACACTTGCTAAAGTTGATAAAGTCAGTTCACTAATAATTTCACCTAGTTTTAAAAGATCGCTATTTAAAACAGGTTCTTCATCTACTAGTTTAATTATATCTTTCAGTTCATAGTCAACTTTTTTATTAGATATGTTTAAAACAAAGCCTTCTAAAATTTTAGAGGCAAACGGTACTTGTACACGCATACCTATCTTGATTTTAGATGTGTCTTCATCTTTTATATTATAAGTAAAAGTTTTATCTAGTTGCTTTGCTTTTATTTCAACAAGGACATCTGCTACCATAGTATCCACCCTTATTAATTATATTATAAATGAGATTAATAGTAAATGATACGAACAAAAGTTTACAAAAAAAAACGCTTTTAGCGCTTGTTTGTAACGGTTTGGAATTCTTCTAAAACAGGAAGTCCGTTTTTTAATGTAGTTGGTCCTGAAAACGAAACTCTAATTAATATCTTTGGGGTTGTTTCTTCAAGCTCCGTATATAAAGTTATCTTATTTCCTGTTGTCGCTTCAAGAAAATTAATAAGCATATCAATAGAGAGTTTTTCATCGTCAAGATACATTTTTGATAAATGCTTAGCTTTTTTTCTTACATCTTCTGCAAAAAGTCTAAATAAACTAAACAAATCTTCCTCTTCCATACTTTTAAAAAGTTCTGCAGAATTATTTATGCTTAGTTCAAATTTAACTAGTAGATAAATTGCTGCATATAATTCACTTTTTATCTGGCTTTTTACTTTTTCTTCTTTTACGTAAAATGAAAATAGGCCAAAAAGAATCTGCTTTCTTAAAGTTAATATTGTTTGCCTATATTCTTCAATCTGATTTTTTTCAATATCATTATTTTCATACGATTCTAAAAGAGTCTTTATTTGAATTAACGTACACGCAATAACTAAAGCATCATATAGTTTTGATAGTTCTACATGTAGATTAACAGGATTTTGAAAAAGCAAAACTTCTTGAAACTTTTTCATAAAATACGCACTGATATCAGGATTAATAGTTTCAAGTAGCGCTAATTTGCTTGCAATAACATTTTTATATCTTTCAACACTATAAATTTGAACATTAGATTGTTCTTTTTTTGAAAGTGGAGAATTTCTATCTACTTTACCATTTTCTGGTACTTGACTAGTTTTGAGTTTTCTTATATTATGACTTATTCTAATAGCGTTAGCCCTAATCATCCTTTTAATTTTATTATACTTAACATCTTTATAATCGTTATCATACTCAAAAATTCTAATTATATTACTAATGGTTTGATTATTACGTAATTTTTCGTCAGAAAAAACAAAATTGCTTGTTCCAATTATTTGCATTTTATTTGGTATTTGAAATACTTTTCTAGGACAATAGCCGCGAAAGGATTGATTAGGGAACCCATTAAAAGCTCTGTGATAAATTCCTGCATATAAAGGATACGTCGCTTTTAAGTTATTAGCCTCATACCAATCATAGTCATCAATATTTGAAAAATCTTTTTCTACGCTTCTTATTAAATTATAATTTTCTGTTGCTTTTTCATAGTATCCAAACAAACCTATAAATTCACTGCCAGTACAGTAAAATGGTTTACTTTCCTCTGCAGTAGTTTCACCAATTAAAAAAGAATTTAACAATTCGCAGTATTCAAAAGCACCTTCTCCAATGACAAGCAGATTATTTGTCGCTACCACTGTTTGAAGGTTACTATCAGATTTTGTAAAAAGGTGTTGCCCTAGACCAATAACACTTGCGCCTAATCTAAGCTCTTTTAACTCTGAGCGATCTTCAAATGCATATGGAGCTATTACTCTGACTTCTGGTGGAGTTATATAAATACCATTTATAATATCGCTTGCTTCTACTTTTTTTAATATTCCGTTAACAATTACTGCCATTAAAATCACCTATCTTGATTATATAGTAATTGTTAAAAAAAAACAATAAAAAAAGAGCTTAGCTCTTTTTAAACAAACATAAGTGCGACTAATATTACAACTACAATTACAGCAAGTAAATATAGTAAGTAGCGCCAAATATATTTAAACCATTCTTTGAAAGAAATATTTAAATAAGCAAGAGCTGCTACTAAAAGTAAACTTGTTGGTAGTATGTACATTGAAAGTCCATAAATAGCTTGAGTGATAACACCCATGACAGGATATACGGTAGCACTAGTATAGGTAGTTGTAGCTGATTGTAGTATATCAGATGATAAGTATGGGAAATAGTTTACAAAGAAACTATCTACAAATACTGCAAGTCCGTATGCTAAAGCATTAAAACCACTACCTAAAGTAAATAAGAAATTCATAATTGTATAACTAATAGCTTGTCCACTACTACTATTCATTAATGTTACAATAATGATATTTGCTAAAGTTGCATAAACAAATGTTGGAACCATTTCTTTAGCACCTTTTAAGAATGAATTTAAAATTTCTTTAAATTTCAATTTATAAACAAGTCCAATAACTAAGCTCATAACAATAATCATTGCATTAAAGTCTTGATTAGACCAACTTCCAAATTGAGTCATATTGCCTAAAAGATTATCAAAAAGTGGATATCCAAATACTTTAAATGAAGTAATACTTGTATGTAATTCATTAAAGAATTTAATACCATACATATCATTCCAACTAAATGCACCTGCTAAGCAAACAAGAACGCCTACTATAGTTAATATTACAATTGGTAAATATCCTTTTTTAGAATCTTTTTCTTCTTCGTATAAAGGAATATCTGTTACTTTATCTTCTTTCTTCGCTAATTTTAAAGTAAAGAATATTAGTAAAGTAACTGTCAACACTAATAATATAACTTTGTAAACAACTCCTGCTTCAACATTTTGACTTAAATAATAGTTAATATAACCATTTACATCAAAAGCAAATGTTGAACCAATTGTTCCAGCCAGCATAGCTCCTACTGTCGCTAAAACAGCAGCACATTTACCATATCCTAGTATTAATAATGCACTAATTGCAAAAGGTACTAGAATAAATAAAGCAAAGCTTCCTCCCATAACAGAAGATAACAGTGCAAAAGCAATAACACTACTTATTAAGAAAACATGAGGTTTCTTTTTAAATTTTGTTTTAATTCCTTCTAATAATTTTGAATATGCACCAGTCTTATTAACAACTCCATAAAATCCTCCTATTGTAAGGAAAATTAATGAGAATTGAAAAATTGTGCTTGCTGTCCATAGTGGAACTTTGAATAGATCAGCTAAGCCAAAAGGAGTGACAGTTCCTTTTGTAAATGTTCCGTAGTAATATGAACTGCTTGGTATTATCCAAGAAAGTACTACAAGAACAGCGAACGCTACCATAATTGCTGTCAATAAACTATATTTCTTTTTCATCTTCTAACCTCCTATTAAATTATAGCACATCCCATAAAAAAGAAAATATGTTTTTTGTAAAAATGTGTAAATACCACTATTTTCCCATAATTTTTACAAAAATAATTTTATTATGTTATAATGTCTTAGGTGATTTTATGTTTAAGTATAGTGATTCTAATAAAAGATATCATACACTAGATTATTTTTATAAACATAAGTTTAATTCTAAAGTATTTAAAGTAAGTTTAAATGCTGGTTTTAGTTGTCCTAATATAGATGGCACTCTTAGTGATAAGGGTTGTATTTACTGTTCTAAAACAGGATCTGGAGAATATGCAGGAAGCATTAATGATGATTTAGTAACACAGTTTAATGAAGTGAAAAATATTGTTTGTAAAAAATGGCCTAATAGTAAATATATCGGTTACTTTCAAGCAAGAACTAATACATACGCACCTGTTAGTTTACTAAAAGAAAAATATGAAAGTATTCTTAAACTAGATAATGTAATTGGACTTAGTATCGCTACAAGACCAGATTCTATAAGTGATGAATGTTTAGAATATTTAACTGATTTAAATAAGAAAACATTTTTAACAATTGAGTTAGGTTTACAAACTATTCACGAGCCCACTTCTATTTTAATTAATAGGTGTCATACATTAGAATCATTTAATGAATGTGTTTTAAAACTTAGAAGAAACAATATTAATGTAGTTGTTCATATTATTAATGGGCTTCCTTTTGAAACAAAAAGAGATATGATAGAAACAGTTAAATATTTAAATAAACTAGATATACAAGGAATAAAAATTCATATGCTTCATATTATTAAGGATACTGATATTGATAAACTCTATAAAAGAAATCCTTTTCATGTTTTAACAAAAGAAGAATATATAGATATTGTTTGTGATCAATTAGAATATCTAAGAGAAGAAATTGTTATTAATAGAATTACTAGTGATCCTAAAATAGATGATTTAGTAGAGCCTTCTTGGCTTATTAGAAAATTTGATGTGCTTAATTCTATAGATAAAGAGTTAGCAAGAAGAAACAGTTATCAGGGGATAAAAAAAGAGAATTAATAATTCTCTTTTTATAATAAATCTTTATATTTTTTTTCATTAAAATCAGTAATGACTTCAATATTCTTAGTAGCTCTATAAATCATATCATCATAGTCAATTAGCTTTTCATATTCTAGTACTTTATTTAAATCTGGATTAATAACAGGATGCTTTGGTACAAATATAGTACAACAATCTTCATAAGGCAAAATACTTGTTTCATAAGTTTTTATTTTTTTTGCGATATCAATTATTTCTAGTTTGTCAAAACATGCAACAGGTCTAATTATCTGCATAGTTGAAACGCTACCAATAACATTAATACTAGTTAATGTTTGACTGGCTACTTGACCAATACTCTCTCCATTTATAATAATTTTACAGTTTCTTTTTTTAGCAACTATATTTGCAATACGATACATCATTCTTCTTAATATAGTAATCATGTAAGTATCTGGGATATTTTTGTAAATTGCTTCTTGTATCTCAGTAAGTGATATAACATGAAGTTTTATATTTAAAGAATATTCATTCAATATATGAGCTAGTTCTGTTACTTTGTTTTTTGCTTCTATACTAGTATGTGGAGGAGACTCAAAATATAAACATTCAATACTAATTCCCCTTTTAAGAGCAAGATATCCAGCAACTGGTGAATCAATACCACCACTTAGCATAAGTAACCCTTTTCCTTGAATACCAACAGGATATCCTCCTAAACAAGGTATTTCATTAAAATAAATATAAGTTTTATCTATTCTTATTTCAATATCTATAATAAGTTCTGGTTTATGAACATCTACTTTTGTATCTATTTTTGATAAAATAAATGAACCCATTATTTTATTATATTCTTGTGAATTAATAGGATAGTTTTTATTACTTCTTTTGGTATTTACTTTAAATGTTTTAAATGATTTATTTTTAATAAGTTCAAGTACCTTGTATTTAACTATTTCAATATCACTCTCAACTATTTCACATAATACAATCGCATGCAGTCCAAAAACATTTTTTACTTTATTTAATACACTATCTAAATCAATTTCATTTGTATAAATATACATTCTAGACATATCATATTTTATTGTTACATTATAATTTCTAAGCTGCTTTAAGATATTATTTTTAAGTACTTTAATAAACTCTTTTCTATTATCCTTTTTTGTTGTTAATTCTCCATATTTAACTAATATTACTTTTTCCATAAAATCACCACTAAAAGATTATAACATATTAAATAAAAAAAATAATCAATTAAGATTATTTTTATTCACTTCTCATTAATAACATTAGCTTATCTAAAATGTTAGGTTCTAATCTATTTAAATAAGAGACTGTTAAATCTAATGATTTTTGATAATCACCATTATAGAAGAAATTTTCAGAATTAGTTAGATTCCTATCCATTTCTTCATAAGTTGATCTATATCTGTTAGCATACACAAGGGCCATTTCAGCTAGTTTTGCTTGATTTATAATATCTTTTACATGAGAGTGAAGTTTTAAAACCAGATCTCTTGCAGTATCTACTCTAGTATTTAAAATGTTTATTGTAATTGGTTTTTTATCAAGTTCAGATATTACTTCTTTAATAGCAGACGCTCCCTCGTTTAACTCAACATAATATAATTTAGGAATTGTTGGAAATTTATATTCATTGATTCTTTTTTTAGCTTCTTTAAATATTTCTTTTATTTCTTCTAGCTGTTCACGAGCTCTAGCTTCATCTTCTTTCATATTTCCAATTGATTGAAGAGACTCATCTAGTTTTGCATCTATTATGTTAAGTCTATTTGACAAATTTTCAATCTCACTAATTAACTTAGAATAAGCAAAAGCATTATTACTTGTATGAATATTTAGTGTCTTATAATCATTATTTAAGATTGATAATTGTTTTTTTATTTCTTCTAATAATCCAATATCTTGTTCAGACAAATTATAAACTCTTTTTAATTCATTAAGTTGCAAGAATATATCATTTACAAGCATATTAGTTTTAGTAATTCTTTGTTCTAAGAAACGGTTAGTCTCTTCATAAGTACTTCTGCTTCTTCTTTCTTTTTCAAAATCACTAAATAAAGAGTCTAAGTAGTCATTTAATATTTTAAGTTCAAAGGTACTATCTTCAAGATTTAGAACACGACTTCTGGTAATTATATCCTCTATTTTTTTATTTGCTTCTTCTACATTATACTCAACATTTAAATAGTCAAGCTGATATCCTAGTCTAACTAAATACTTGTATTCACTATTAATATCTTCTAGCTTTTTAGGTAAAACTTTTGAGGTCATTAAAATAATGCTTGGCATTTCTTCAATAACTAATTCCATATGTTTTAGCAGATCATCTATTGCTTTAATAATTTGTGTTACCTCGGCATAGTCATTATTTTCCATGGCTTTTTCAAATTCTTCAAAGTGTGTACCAATACTTTCAAATTGCATACTAACAGATGTTTCTATTTCACCAAAATCTATTGATTTAGAAGTAAATTTTTCATAAAGAGTGCGATATTTGCTTTTTAGATTAGTAATAATTGAACGGTTTTTTTCTTCGCTATCTGTTACTTTTTTTATTTCACACAATAAAAATTCAGAATTAGCTTTAACATAATAGATTTCCATTTCTATTTTGACAACTTTATAATTAGCGTTTTTATAATCTCGTTGCGATAAAGAATATTCTGCTTCTAAAAGCATATCTGTTAATTTAGGAATTTGTTTAGTTTTTAAATCATTTAATTTTTCTTTCCAATCATTATAAAGAGTTTCTAACTTCTCATTTTTTAAAAATGTTTCTATTTTAGCAAGCTCTGGTACAATTGGAGTACTATCAATGACATTTTTTTCATATTCTAATTTATCAATTAACTTTTTTATTTTTTTCTTTTTTATGTTTTGTATAATGTTTAAAGTTACTATAATTAGAATTGATGGCACAACGAAGAATAGTGTTCCAAAAAATAGTATGCCGTCCACATTATCACCTCTATTATATATAATAGCACATTTTAGGTGCTTTTGAATAGATTTTTTTAAATAGTAAGCTGTTTTTTTTATTAATAAACTAAAATAGATGTTTTTGCTTGACTTGTAAAGGATTATCTAATATAATTGTAGTTGCAAAGCAGCTCTTTTTGAAATATATAATGTGTTTTATTACCGAAAGGGTTTATTGTGTAACTTTGGCTGCAAGGCGAAGATATTAAGATAAACACCCTATATATTGACAAAAAGATCCGATGTTTTGACAATAACAAAGGAGGAAAATTTATGGCAAAATACACTGGACCTGTTTACAGAAAAGCAAGAAGATTTGGTTTTTCTATTCTAGAAACTGGTAGAGAGTTAGCTAAGAAACCTTTTGCACCTGGACAACATGGAGCAAGTAAAGGAAAAAAACTTTCTAACTACGGAGTACAACTTCAAGAAAAACAAAAACTTAGATTTATGTATGGCTTAAACGAAAGACAATTCAAAAAAACTTTTGAAGAAGCTAGACAAATGAAGGGTGTTCTTGGCGAAGACTTCTTCAAGTTACTTGAAAGTCGTTTAGATAATATCGTTTACAGAATTGGGTTTGCTACTACTAGAAATGGCGCTAGACAAATTGTAAGTCATGGACATATTACAGTAAATGGTAAAAAAGTTAATATTCCATCATTTAGATGTAAACCAGGTGATATTATTGCAGTTAAGGAAAGCTCTAAAGAACATCCAATTGTTAAAGACAGTTTAACTAAAGTTAATAAAAGAGTTGAATTTCTTACATTTGATGAAAATAAGATGGCTGGAACTTATGTTAGATATCCAGAAAGATCTGAACTTAATGCAGAAATTAACGAATCACTTATTGTTGAATTTTACAACAGATAATAAAAAGAAGCATAAGCTTCTTTTTTTAGTTGTTCTTTAAACCAATATAATATTTCTTCTTACCTTTTCTAATAATAATTGCTTTATTTTCTAATAAAAATATATCATCTATTATCATAAATTCATCATTTACTATTTTACCATTAATACTTATACTATTACTAGATAAAAATTCTCTTGCTTCTCTCTTACTTGATGCTACTTCATTTTTAACTAACAAATCAATTAATGTCATACCACTTTCAAAGTTAAAGTTTGGAACATCTTTAAGTCCAATCATTAATTCTTTTAAGCTTAAAGAACTGATATCACCACTAAATAATTTTTCACTTACTAAAAGAGCTTTTTCATATTCTTCTTTTCCGTGCAAATCAGTTATAATTTCACAAGCTAAAGTTTTATGTGCTTCTCTTAAATGTGGATTAGCTGTATTTGAAGCTTCAAGACTTTCTATTTGTTCCTTCGTTAAAAATGTAAATATTTTAAGATAATCAATTACAACTTCATCATCAACATTAATTAAATATTGATATAATTCATACGATGATGTTTTATTTATATCAAGCCATAAAGCATTGCCTTCGCTTTTGCCGAATTTTTTGCCGTATTTATCAACAACTAATGGCATTGTAAAGCCATATGCCTCCTTTGAGTCAATTTTTCTTATTAATTCAATACCTGTTGTAATATTGCCCCATTGATCAGATCCAGCTACTTGAAGAAGGCAGTTTTTTTCTCTAAATAAATGTAGAAAATCATATCCTTGAATTAAAGTATATGAAAATTCTGCATAAGTAATCCCTGTTTCTAGTCTTCTATTTATAATATCTTTATCAAGCATATAATTAACATTAATATATTTACCAATATCTCTTAGAAATTCTAAATAGTTATATTCTTTCATCCAATCATAGTTATTTACTACCGTAACATTACCTTTAAATACTTTTTCTACTTGATTTTTAATTCCAATTAAGTTTTTATTTAATTCATCTTTTTTTATAATATCTCTTTCGCTAGATGGTCTAGGATCTCCTATTAAGCCAGTTGCACCTCCCATTAATAAAATAGGATGATGTCCGTATTTAGCAAGTCTCATAGCCATTACTAAAGAAGAATAATGTCCAAGGTGTAAGCTATCGGCAGTTGGATCAGTTCCCCAGTAAAAGGCTATTTTTTCGTTATCAAGTTTATCTTTTAAGTTGTCACTTGATATATCTTTTATCAAGCCTCTCCATTTTAGTTCTTCAAATAATTTCATTTTTTACCTCCAAAATCACTTATATCACTAATACCTAGTCTTGTTACGCCTTTTTCAATTAGGCTAATAGCAAAGTCAGCACTTTTAATACCACCACTTGCTTTTATTTCCAAGGCTTCACTTTTATATTTGTTAATTGTGTCTATATCTTCAAGACTTACTCCTCTTGTACCAAAACCAGTTGAAGTTTTAATAAAATTAACAAAAGTTTCATTACAAATTTCGACTAGTCTTTTTATTTCTTCTTCATTTAGATAACAAGTTTCAATAATAACTTTTAATACTTTACCATCGATTGAATCTCTTATTTCTTCGATTTCTTCTTTTATATACTCATAGTCTTTGTTTTTTAAAGCCGATAAGTTAATTACTAAATCTATCTCTGTTGCACCATTTTCTAAAGCTTCTATTGCTTCAAAAGATTTAGTTTTTGTTGTGTTTGAACCTAGAGGAAAACCTATAACTGTTACTACTTCTACATTAGAGTCTTTTAATAATTCATGAGCAAGAGATACATAATAAGGATTTACACAAACGGCATATAAGTTGTTTTTTATAGCTGTATCACATAAATCTTCTATGTCTTTTATTGTTGCAGTTGGTTTTAAGTTAGTGTAATCAATATAACGATTTAAATCCATAAATTCTCCTATAATATATCCATAAGTTCTTCAATTTTATTTATAACTTTATGATTCATTTGTTCTTTTATTTTATTTCTTCTATCTACTTGTATAACATTAATACCAAGACTTATTGCTCCATTTATATCAGTATATAAGTTATCACCTATCATTATACACTCTTCAGGCTTATTATTTCCTAAAGCTTTTAGAAACGCTTCTTTATTTGGTTTTAATTTTATCATATCTCCACCATAAACTTGAGAAAAATATTTTAGTATTTTAGCGTGCTCTAATCTACCTTTTTGTGTTTCTGTAAACCAATTTGATAAAACAACAAGTTCATATTTTTTACTTAAATATTTTATTGTCTTTTGAAGTTCTAAATCATTGGGATCAGATGCTTTTTTTTGATTTTCTAATAAATCATCAATAAATGAAATTTCTAAGTTTAAGTGACATGAGTCATTAATAACTTTTAATAACGATTCTTTAGATAATGTGTCAAATAATTTTTCTGCTGTATTTAAAACAGCATCAATATTTAGTGTATCTTCTTTATTATCACTTTTTTTTAATGACTTTGTTATAATGCTTGTATATTCACTTTTCCACATAATTAGTGTTTCGTCTAAATCAAATATTAATCTTTTTATTTTCATATATTCTCCTAAAAAAAGCCCCTATAATATAAGGACTAATAATAGCGGTACCACCTTACTTCATAGAGACATGCAACTTAAATCTGTAACGCTGATAAGCGATTTAACTCAAAATATGTATTTTATTATTAGACTTTGGTTAGTTTTCAGCGACCACTAACTTTCTTATTACTAATTTAATAACTTTTTTATTTCTCTTTGTTAATTACTAATTTAATATAACACACATATACTTAATAGTCAATTAATATAGTTTGACAAATTTGGAAAAGAATATATAATATTTTAATTAAGGAGATTTTTAAAAGTGGAAAAGAAATCAAAAAAGATATTATTTAAAGCATTGATATTTGGTTCTGTTTTAGCTGTTTTAGGCACTTTTTCTTATCGTCTTTTTTATCCGCAAACAGTTAGAGCATATGGTTTAAAATTAGTTCAAGTAAATAAAGAGAAAAGACTTAAACAAACATTGGGTAGAGATTACTCAAACAGGCATTTTACTTATTCAGAGATTTTAATTGATGATGCTTTATACACAGTAGAAAATTGGATTCCCGATGGGTGGAGAAAATCTGAAATGGGAAAGACTTATCAACAATATGATGTTGAAACAGAAACTTTCAAATTAGAATATATGGGGATTGTTGCAGGTAACAAATTTAATGCTGATTTATATGCTTGTAATCATGGTGATGATACGCCATATATATTAAGATTCGGAAATGGTCAAATGACTGTCTATAATCAAAAAAAATAGCTAAATTAGCTATTTTTTTATTCATTTTCTTCATGAATTTTTTCAATTAAATCTTCTATTTTTCTACCATATTCTATTGATTCATCATAAACAAATGTTAATTCTGGAATGTGTCTAATGCTTACTCTATCAGCAAGTTCTCTTCTAATAAATCCTTTAGCATTATTTAAAGCATCCATTGTTTCTTTAACTTTACCATTTAAAACTGTAAAATATATTTTAGCGAAACTAAGATCACTAGTTGTTTTTACTGCTGTAACGGTTACAAAATTAATATCTTGATCTTTTATTTCTTCTGCCAAAACATGACTTACTTGTTCAAGAATCATGTTATTTATTCTTTCTATTTTTATGCTCATTTTATCACCCAAATACATTTTATCATATTTAAATTAGTAAGTAAAATAATATTTTTATACATCACAATCTAATATATTTGATGTATAACTATATGTAATTTGATTATATTCATTATTAGTAAAAATTATGCAACCTGCTATTTCAGATTTATCTCTAGGATCTTTTAATTTACTCTCATCAATTAATCCTAAAGTAGTAAGTGTATTAATAGTTACAAATGTTGTGTCAGGATGCTCTAAATGATAATCTTTCGCTAAAGATATAATTGTTTCTATTTGTCTATCATAAGCTTTTGCTTTGGCTAATGTAATTTGTTTGTTAAATGTTTGATAAACAATACCAACAACTAATGCAATGATAATAATTACAGCTAAAAGCTCAATTAAAGTAAATCCCTTTTTCATTAGTCCTCCTATTTATATACTATGATAATAGTACCATATATTAAAGTTAAGTTCAATATTAGTTAAAATAAAAAGCGACTAAGTCGCTTTTATCTTGTATCTCCAATTAAAGTTATTTTCGCATATCCATTTGATGCATTACCTCTCATTGAAGAAGTACCATCGTAGGTTGGAACAGATTCATAGCCTTTTTTTATAATACCGTCATAAAATGTTATATTAGAATAATGAACTGAGCAGTCATTATTGGTAGTTCCTGTTGTACATCCTGCTTTTGGACTATTACTAGAAATGTTAGCTAAAGCAACACATCCTGTATAACCAGATATATAAGAAGAGCCACTTCCCCCTATTTTATAAGTAGTGTTAACAGTGCTTGTTAAGCCACCGTAATAGCCTCCGCCTCCGCCTCCAGTACCTGATGCATTAGAACAGCCATTTCCTGTAGTACCAGTTTTACCTAGACCAAAGGCATTACCGGCTGTTTGATGGGTGTTTAAATCATTTGCTGAAATAATTCCACCTGCATCTGCTGGCCACTGTGTATAATCAGCACATGATGTTGCAGGTATATAGTATTCAACTCCAGTAGAAGAATTCATGCCTCTACTTCCAGGTCCAGCTATGCCACCTCCACCTCCTGCTGCAACCATAATTCTTGTTCTTAAACCTGTAGCGTCATTCCAAGAGCCATTTGCTAATCTAATATCTGTAGCGCCTCCTCCTGACGCGCCTCCTCTATATTCATAATATACATAACCTGCTGTAGGACTAGTATATCTTGTATAGGCTCCTGCACCCCCTGCACCACCACCATTAAATGTAGCGCCTCCTCCTGGGTAAAATCCCGCATCGTTATTTGTAAGCGCTCTTGTTAAATAGCCTTTTTGTCCAGTATATATGTAGTAAGTTTCTCCTTCAGTCATAAGCATTTTTCCTGTTGTGTAGGCTCCTGCTCCGCCTCCGGTTTCATAGCTTCCTCCAGCTGCTCCCCATAGTTCAACTTTATAATATCCAGTTTCAGTAACAGGAAACTCTTGAACACTTGCTTGATAACTAAATGTATAAGTTGAAACTGCCCAATAAGCATAAAATGTTGTTGGTGCTTTTAAATCACTTACTATTAGACTTTTACCTAAACTATTGTAAAACTTTCTGCCTGTTGCATTAGGTTCTGCGTAATAGCCCATAAAAGTATATCCTGTTTTAGAAGGTATAGTGATATCCGGAAGTTCTTCATTTAAAACAGCTGCTATTTGCGTAGTACCAGAAACTGTTGCACCTTGATTATCTAAATCAACAGTATATGCTTCTTTTGCCCATGTTGCATAAAAAGTTTTATTACCATGAGAGCCTTTTACTACTTTGACTGCTAATGATTTTTCATTAGATAAATATTCAGTTGTCCATCCAGTAAATACATAATCATTTTTTGTTGGATTTATAAGTTGAAATGTATCAGTATCAATTTTATATGTAGTGGGATTAGTTCCCGATAATGAGCCACCATCTAAATAATATGTAATTAAATATTCGATATCATCAAGACAGGTTTCAGAAAAGCTATATTCGTAGTTTGGATCTTCATAGCTTATTGTAATACAACCATTCATTTCTCCGTTATTACGTGGATCTTTTATTTCATCATTTTTCATGATACCTGATTCTATTAAATCAGATAAATGGAGTACGTATACTTGTTCAGTTTGAGTAGGAAGTAAGTTATCATTCTGAACAGCCCATAGTCTAGCATTAGAAATAACTCTACTTACTTGTTCATTATAGGCTTTCTCTTTTGAATCGTTTATTACATTACCTATTACTGATATAGTAAGAGTTAATATAACTGAAAGTATTATTATAACAGCTAGAAGTTCAATTAAAGTAAATCCTTTTGAATATTTTATTTTAAACATAAGATTTCTCCTTTGTGATAAGTTTATTATCTATATTACAATAAAATAGTAACATATTAAAAATGAAATATCAATAAAAAAGAAGTTAAGCATTCTTAACTTCTACCATTTCATAACATTCGATAACATCATCAACTTTAATATCATTATATTTATCAATTGTTATACCACATTCAAAGCCTTTTTTAACTTCTTTTACTGTATCTTTTTCTCTTTGAATTGAACTAATATTACCATCAAATATTACTATTCCATCTCTAATAATTCTTACCTTAGAAGATGATTTTATTATTCCATCAGTAACATAAGAACCTGCTATGTTTCCAACTTTTGAAAATTTGAATATTTGTCTTATCTGTGCTTCTCCTAATACTTTTTCTTCAAAAACAGGATCAAGCATTCCCTTCATAGCTGCTTCCATTTCTTCTACTACTTTGTAAATAATGTTATAAAGTCTAATTTCAACACAATTATCTCTTGCATAATCTTTAACGGCTGTAGTAGGTCTTACATTAAATCCAATTATTAAAGCATGTGATGCTTTAGCAAGCACTACATCGCTTTCAGTAATAGTTCCAACACTACTTCTAATTATTTTTATTTTAACATTTTCAACGGTTATTTTTTCAAGCGAATTTTTTACAGCTTCTAACGAACCATTAACATCTGTTTTTAAAACAACATTTATTTCTTTTATACCTTCTTTAATTTTCGAAAAAAGGTCATCAAGAGTAATTGAGTCTTTTAAACTACATTTTTGCTCTTTATTTTTTTCTTTTCTTTTCTCAGAAATACTTTTTGCTTCTTTTTCAGATTCAAAAGCCATGAATTTATCTCCGGCAACAGGAACACCATCTAAACCAGTAATTTCAACAGGAGTTGAAGGAGAAGCTTCCATCATTTCTGAACCAAATTCATTTTTTAAAGTACGCACTTTTCCGTAAAATGATCCTACTACGATCGGGTCTCCCATACGAAGAGTTCCATTTTGAACTAGAGCTGTTACAACAGAACCAACTTGTTTATCAAGTCTTGACTCTATTACAGTTCCAACAGCATAACGGTTTGGATTGGCCTCATAATTTTCTATTGAAGCAAGCGCTAAAATATTATCAAGTAAATTGTCAATTCCTTCTCCTGTTTTTGCTGATATTTTAACAAATATAGTTTCTCCTCCCCATTCTTCGGGAGTGATACCATATTCGGTAAGAGCTGTCATTACTCTTTCTGGGTTAGCTCCAGGTACATCCATTTTGTTAATAGCAATAATAATAGGTACACCAGCTGCTTTTGCATGATCTATTACTTCTTTAGTTTGAGGCATTACACCATCATCGGCAGCTACTATTATTATTATTATGTCAGTAATTTTTGATCCTCTAGCACGCATTTCTGTAAAAGCCGCGTGCCCTGGAGTATCGATAAAAGTTATCTTGTTTCCACGCACATCTACTTGATAAGCACTTATTGCTTGTGTAATTCCGCCAGCTTCTAAATTGGCAACTTTTGTTTTTCTTATATAGTCAAGTAAAGTTGTTTTACCATGATCAACATGCCCCATGATTGTTACAACCGGTGGACGAGGTTCTAAGTTTTCTTTTTCTTCTACTATTTCAAATTCTTCAAAATTTGAAATATCAGCTGTGTTCTCTCTTTTTAGTTCACGATCATAATCAACAACTAAAATTTCAGCATTCTCAAAACTAATGCTTGTATTTAATGTCGCTATAACACCTAAATTAAACAGTTTTTTTATTACTTCAGAGCCATTCACCTCTAGCCTAGAGGCAAGTTCTGCAATAGTCATATTATCCGTATAAAGAACAACTTTATCACTATTTAAATTTGTGTTTGTCATTAATTTTTCTTTATGTTTATACATTTCTTTTCTTTGATCATAAAGTTCTCTTTGCGTTTTTTTGCTTTGAAAATCATTTCTTTTTTTAAGCTTTTCTTTTTTTATAACATTGTCAACTTCGATATCTTTTTTTTCTATGATTTCTTCAACTAAGTCATCTAACTGTTCGCCACTATCCATTGAATTGTCAAGTTCAATTATAGCATCATCATCTAAAATATCACTTTCTTTTGAAACATGAATATTTAGTTCCTTACATTTTCTAAGTATTTCTTCAGCAGTTTTTCCAACCTCTAAAGCATATTCAAGTACTGTCATCATAAAATACACACCCTCTTTCTATATTAATTTGTTTAGTTCTTCAAATATAACGTCCGGTATCTCGACTTCTAATATTTTATTAAGTACCTTTGTTTTTTTTGCTTTATCAAATACATCTCTATCTTTTTTTAGATATGCTCCCCTACCATTAGCTTTACCTTTTAAGTCAACAATAACCGTATTTTCGGGTGTTCTTACTATTCTTATTAATTCCATTTTTGGATATTTTTCTTTTGTAACAACACAACTACGCATTGGTATTTTCTTTGCTTTCATATATCCTCCTTATGCTTTAAGGTTAATTCCTAATTCTTTAGCTTGATCAAAAGTTTTTACATCAATTTTATAGTGAGTTAATTTTGAAGCAAGTCTTACATTTAACCCTTTCTTACCGATTGCAAGTGAAAGATTTTCATCATTTACAATAACAATGGACTCTTGCTTTTTTGCATCAGTTATTAAAACGTGTAAATCCTTTGCAGGTGATAAAGCATTAGATATAAAAGAAGCCGGATTCTTATCATAGCTTATTATATCTATTTTTTCCCCGTTTAATTCTTTTAAGATATTAGCAATTCTGCTTCCTCTTTCTCCAATACAAGATCCAATCGCATCTACTCTACCATTTTCAGAGAAAACCGCTATTTTACTACGAATACCCGGCTCTCTTGCTACACTAAATACAAGGATTATACCTTCACTTATTTCTGGTATTTCTAATTCAAATAATCTTTTTATAAAACCATAGTGTTTTCTAGAAAGCATTATTGAAGGTCCTTTTGCATTGCTTTCAACTTTTAGTACGTAAGCTTTAATATTAGATCCCATTTTGATTTTTTCATCAGGTATAATCTCTGTTTTTGGAAGAAGCGCTTGCGCTCTACCTAAATCAATATAATAATTATACTGATCTTCCATTGACACTATTCCTGTTACAAGGTCTTCTTGTTTATCTTGAAATTCTTCAATGATATTATTTTTTTCTGCTTCTCTCACCTTTTGAATTACAACTTGTTTCGCAGTAGCAGCAGCTACTCTTCCAAAATCTTTTGGAGTTACTTCTTCATCTATTGTTTCACCGTATTCAATTCCGGGAACAATTTTTCTTGCTTCTTCTAATGTTAAATGGATTCTCGAATCAAAAATGTTATTTCCTTCTTCATCAACTTCATCTTCTTTTAATACTGTTTTATAAGAGAAAACATGAATATTTCCGCTTTCTTTATCAAAAACAACTTTTACATTAGCAAGTGAATTATAGTTTTTTTTATAAGCAGAAACAAGCGCTAATTCAAGTGCTTCGTATATAACATTTTCACTAATCTTCTTTTCTGTTACTAATAATTTTAATGCTTCTTTAAATTCTTTGCCGTTCATTTTATCTTCCCTTCTCTTTTGAACAAACATCTAATACATAATTTTCCTCTATCGGATTTTTTTCATCTAGTATTGGACTAACTAGTTTACTAACCTCAACGCAGTCATCTATGTCAATACCATTTTCTTTGTCAATAATTATTCTAAGAAAAGTGATATTAGTACTTTTATCATATTCAACTTTGTCTAATATATAGCCTTTTTCATTTAGTAGTTTTTCAATTAAATTTTTTACAACCTCTTCAACTTTCACAACAATCCTCCATAAATATTTTAAAGAGTGGGTTTGGCCCACTCTTCAAAGTTGTATACAGGTATTATACCATATTTTTTAATATTTGTTACTGTTTTTAATTATTTTTGTTATTTTTTTTGATATAATTATACTTGGAGATGATAATTATGCTTAAATATTTAAATTTCAAACAAGATTTTATTAATCATAAAGAACAGCTAAAAGGAATACTAGCTTTAATTGTATATTTATGCTACCCGTATTTAATAGTAATCCCATTTAATATTATAAATTATGATACTAGTAAGCTTAGTAATACTTTTATTACACTTTATACTGTTGGCGCAGAAATATTTGTTATCTTATTGATTATATTGCTTTTTAAAAAAGAACTTATTAAACAATTTAATGATTTTAAAAAAAATAAAAAGAAATATTTTGATAAATACTTTAAATTCTGGTTTTTGCTTTTAATTCTTACAATGATTTCTAATGCCATTATTATGGCACTTAATAGCGGAGAAATCGCTAATAATGAAGAGGCTTTAAATAAATTATTTACAAACAATCCTATTTATGTATACTTTTTATCAGTGCTAATTGCGCCTGTTATTGAAGAATTAGTATTTAGACATAGTATTCGTAAAATATTTAAAAATGATTGGCTTTTTATTATAATATCTGGGTTATTTTTTGGTTTTATGCATGTTCTTGGACAAGCAGATAAGTTAAGCGAATATTTATATATAATTACCTACTCAATACCAGGCTTTATTTTTGCTTATATTTACGCTAAATCAAAAAATATTTATAATCCTATATCCCTGCATATGTTTCATAACGGTATAATGATTTGTTTGCAATTTTTGCTTTTAATGTTTGGACAAAATTAATATGAAAAAAATGATTATTATAATTATTGTAGTATTTTTAATATCATTTACTTTGTGGTTCCTTTATGCTAGATATGTAGGTACGAAAGGTTTAATAGTTAGAGAGTATAAATTAGAATATACTATCGACGATAACTTTAATGGACTTAAGATAATACACTTTTCAGATTTAAATTTTAAAACAACAGTAAGTAAAAAAGATATTGAAAATTTAGTTACTAAAATAAATTTTATAAAACCTGATTTAGTTATTTTTAGTGGTAATTTAATTTATAATAAAAATATTAATGAATCAGATAAAAGCATGCTTATAGAGTATCTTTCAAAGTTAAATCCTTCGCTTGGAAAATATGCTGTTAAAGGTAATACTGATACAGATTTGTCAAATGAAATTCTTTTAAAAAGCGGGTTTAATATACTAAACAACTCATATGAATTAATATATAAAAATAGTCCAACTCCTATACTAATATCTGGTATTAATTCAAGTGATCAAAATATAAATGATAAGTTAAAAGAGACTTTGGATTATTTAAAAGAAAACCAAATAACTTTTAAAATATTAGTATCACATGAACCTGATGCTGCGGCAACTTTCACAAACTTCAACTTAATTTTAAGTGGTAATTCTCTTAATGGCCAAATAATACTGCCTTTTTTAGGAGGCATTATAAAATATAAAGGTTCATTAATATATGATAGTAAATTCTATCAATTAGATAATTCTTCTTTATTTATATCAGGCGGAATTGGTACAACTAAATTGAAATTAAGGTTTAATAATAAACCATCTATTAATTTTTATAGAATAATAAAAAAAGCTAGTTAGTATAACTAGCTTTTATCTTCTTTGTCTGTGGCTATCTACTTCGTAACCATCATTCCCAGGAACATAAGCAATTGCAGTTTTTCCTCTCATAGTTCTTTCAAATCTAGGTTCACTTTGCATTGAAGTAGTTAAAGATCCTCTTTCTAAAGAAAGCGGCTGTCCAAATAATTTAGCCCAAGTTTCTTTAGAAAGTGCTGCTAAGCGATTTAAAACATTTGGATTTTCTGTCTGATTAAGAAGAACACCTCTATTATAGGCTATTGTTTTTCCTAATTCTGCCTTGTACATCATATCTAAAGTCTTCCTTACAAATTCAGTTAACGTTCTAGTGTCGCTACCATTTTCTCTTTTTAGTATTTGATCTTTTAGCATAATAATTTTTGATTCATAATAATCTTCTTGCATAGCACTTATAACCATACCTTCATTATTAACAGTTAAATACTCTTTTAATTGTCTTAATGAATCTCTTTGATTGGTTATTTGTCCTAGTCTAGGAAATAATTCTCTATCTCTTTTTTCTTTTCTATTTGAATGCATTTTTGAGAAAATAGTTGCCGATAATGTAGAAGCTGCTAATCCTATTAAAGCGCTTGATGCAAGGCCTGCTGCTATTGGAGCAAGTGCTAATATTCCTAATGATATAATCGCGCCTAAAATAGATAGGGCTATTAAAACAGGAATAACTTTATACCATTTCTTATTAAGATTTTCTGATATTTTTCTTTGATCACTGTCTAGTAAAACAAATGCTGCATCAATAATATCTACAACTTTTTCGTTTGGAATCATACGGTCAATTGTTTGTTCTGCTAAAGTTTTTTCATTCATCATAAGCCACCATTATCTTTATTTAAAGCTTCATAAGCTAGTTTTGTTATTATAATGCCAACTAATAAAATAGATATCCAAAAAAATGGGTTGTCACTATTTTCTTTTATAAAATTAAATACTTGATTTTCCCAAAAAGTTTTAAACCAATTCCATATTTTAACAAAAAATTCTATCATATTACACCTTCTTTATACTAGAATGTCCTCTCATTATTTTTTTTATACCATTTGGATGTGGAAATGCAATTGTAAGTAATGACTTATCAACACTAATAATTATACCTTTCCCAAATTCATTGTGAATGATACTTTCACCTACGGTATACTCTTCTTTGGAATTAATTGTTCCAATTATTCTTTTTTGAATTATTGGATTTGTCTCAAATTCATCTTTATCTAAATATTCGTCTTTAATTTCACTAATAAATCTACTTGCTGGATTAGCTGATTCATTTCCAAAAAGAAGCCTTTTCCTACTATTTATTAGCCATAAATTTTCTTTTGCTCTTGTAACTGCAACATAGAAAAGTCGTCGTTCTTCTTCAAGATCACACTTGCTATCCATACAGTTTATATGTGGAAAGATTCCTTCCTCGAGACCTATTACAAATACATTTTTAAATTCTAATCCTTTTGCAGAATGAATAGTCATTAAAGTTACAACTTCAGTATTATTCTTATATTCTTCAATATCAGATACCAAACTTATTTCTAATAAAAACTCTTCTAATGAAATTATACCATTTTTTTCTTCAAATGTTTTAGTAATTGATTTAAATTCTTCTAAGTTTTCCAGTCTTATATCAGATTCTAATGTTTTCTCATTTTGTAGTTCTTGTTTCATACCAGTTTTTTCTAATGTTAATTCAACCAGCTCAGTAAGAGATAAACTATCTGATGCTTTTTTTATTTCTTCGATTATTTTTTTAAATTCTAATTCTTTTCCACCATTAATACTTTGATACAAGCTTTCGTTATTTATTACTGCTCTTAAAGACAAATTTTCAATTGTCTTAAGACCTATTCCTTTTTTGGGAACATTAATAACCCTGAGTAGACTTACATCATCTTTTTCATTATATATAAGTTTTAAATAAGCAATCAAATCTTTAATTTCTTGTCTGTTGTAAAAATAAAAACTTCCAACTACTTTATAAGGTATATTTTCTCTAAGCAATGCTTCTTCCATATTTCTTGATTGAGCATTAGTTCTATAGAAAACGGCAATGTCACTAAGTTTATTAGTATTAATTAATTTCTTAATTTCTGAAGTAACATAGTCACTTTCATCTTTTTCATTCATTGCTCTATGATATTTTATATTGCTTCCAACTACATTATCAGTCCAGAGATTTTTATCTTTTCTTTCAGTGTTATTTTTTATAACATCATTAGCAGCATTTAAAATAGTTTGTGTTGAACGATAGTTCTTTTCGAGCAAAATAACCTGAGTGTTTTTATAATCTTTTTCAAAATTTAATATATTTCGATAATTAGAGCCTCTAAATGAATAAATTGATTGTGACTCATCACCAACAACACAAATATTTTTATATTTAGCACTTATCATTTTGACTAATATATACTGAGCTTCATTTGTATCTTGATATTCATCAATTAAAATATATTTAAATTTTTCTTGATAGCTTAGTAATATTTCTGGATTCTGCCTAAATAATTGAATAGGTAAAATTAGTAAGTCATCAAAATCTAATGAGTTTGTTTGTTTTAATTTTTCTTCATACTTTATAAATACTTTATGCGTTATTTCATCAAACTCTGTCTTTACATATTTAGAAAATATTGATGAATCTATAAGTTCATTTTTTGAGCTGCTTATTCTATTTCTTATCATTTTTGGACTATACTGCTTTGGATCTATATTTAAATCTTTTAGAATTCTTTTTATGACTGTTAAAGAATCATCGCTATCTAAAATCATAAAATTTTTATCATAGCCAAGCTCTTTATAATGGCTTCTCATTATCGATACACCAAATGAATGGAATGTCGATATTTGAATATTGTACGCAACACTACCAAGCATACTAATAACTCTGTCTTTCATTTCCTTTGCAGCTTTATTTGTAAATGTTATCGCTAAAATGTTTTCAGGTTGGGCAATATTATTCATAATTAAATATGCAATTTTTGTTGTTAAAACTTTCGTTTTACCACTTCCAGCTCCAGCTAAAATAAGAAGAGGTCCTTCTGTTATTTCAACTGCTTTTTTTTGATTTTCGTTTAAATTTTCTAAATTCATCTTGCACCCCCCTCGTAGCGAACAATTATACTATCTATTAATACAATCATACCATATTTTAAAATTTAAGTATATAAAAAAGTATTATAAATAATACCTTTATAGTTTATATTCCTCAAAGGAACAGTTTGTTGATTCATATCCAGATAAGTCTCCGTCTTCTGGAAAACCGTTGAAATAATAATATAGAACTCTGCAAATACCACTATGCGTTACCAAAAGTACTTTTTGACTACTATAATTAATGGAAATATCATTTAAAAGAGACGAAATTCGGTTGAATATTTCTCCTACTGACTCAGCTTTTTCATATTGTACATTTTTTTTAATATTCCAATATTCTTCAAAATTAATTTCATCCTTTGCCATACCTTGAAATTCTCCATGATCCCTACTTAAAAGGCGGTCATCAATAATCATAGGAATTCCTGGTGCTGCTAAATTAGCGGTTTCTATAGCTCTTTGTTTTGGCGAAGAAATCACAAGATCAATTTTTTTATTTTCAATTAAGTCTCTAAGACGCATTGATTGCTCTCTTCCTACTTCATCTAATGCAGTTTCCATTTTGCCTTGCATAATTCCATGTTTGTTTTCTTCTGTTTCGCCATGTCTCAACACATATATTTGCATAAATCCATCCTTTACTTCTTATATATTTTGCATATTTCTTTTATGGTCAAAGGCTTTGAATAATAATATCCTTGCCCATACTTACAACCATTTTTATTTAAAAATTGTAGTTGCTTTCTTTCTTCAATTCCTGTTGCAATGACATCTAATTTAAGCTCACTAGCGGTTTTTATGGTATTAATTATGACTTCTAAGCTTCTAATATCCATTTTTTTTAAATAAATCCCATCTATTTTCAGAGTGTTTACATTTAAGCTTTTAATAATATTTTTAGAAGAATGACCAACACCAAAATTGTCTATAGCTATCTTATAACTATTTTCCCTAAATTCTTTTATTATTTTTATAAACATTTTAATATTATTGAAAAGAACTTCCTCTGGTATTTCAAACTCAATATTACTATGGTCTACTTCATATTTGTCAACAATCATGTTAATTTTTTCGACAACATTTTCATCCAAGAGTGTTTCATATGCAATATTTATTGAAATAGATATTGCTTTATTATTTGACTTAGTTATTTTTTTAATATCTTTACATACATTTTCTATTACATAAAAATCCATTTTTTTAATAAATCCATTTTTTTTGAATATTTCAACGTAATCACTGGGAAATAAGAATCCCATTGTTGGGTGAATCCATCTTACTAAGCTTTCAAATGAAATTATTTTTTTTCTTTTTATATTATATTTTGGTTGATAGTAAACTACAAATTTGTTATTAGCAATTGAGTCTTCCATATGCATTTCAATGTCTGAGATTTGAAGTGTCTCTTTTTTTAAGCTTTCATTATAAAAAACATAAAGTGATGAGAAATTATTAGATATAGAATTACAAGCAATTTCAGCTTTATTTAATATTAAATTTGCGGAAAATCTTCTATCTTCGAGCAAATATACTCCAAAAGACAAATTAATATTTTTATTATCTTCTTTTACCTTGCTATTAATATTTAGAATTGCTTTTTTTATTTCTTCTATATTATTATATTTTAACAAAATTGAGAAATGATCATCATATAGATTTGCGCATTTTTCCTGCTTGCTAAATATAGATAACAAAGTAGAAGAAACATTAATCAATAATTTATCTGCTTCTTGTTTGCCATATTTATCAGTATATTCTTTGAAGTTTTTTACATCTAAAACAATTACCCCATATTTGTCTTTTTCTTTTTTAGCTAACTCAATATATTTTAAAAATAAATTTTTGTTTGGTAACTTTGTAAGAGAGTTATAATAAAGAATTCTCTCAAGTTCTTTTTGTTTATTATTATCAGTTTTCTTTAAAAATTTAAAAAGTAATGTCATAAGAGTAGTTAAGAAGAATAAAATAATAGCGTAATAAAACACTTCTCTTTCTAGTTCATATATGTATACTGAAATAAAAATTGTAAAAATTAAAACAAGTATAAAAAATAATAGTTCTCTTTTTAGTTTTTCTTTCACAATTATCCCCTTCTTTATTAAAATAAGCTTTCCGTTGCTTTGGCATTAAAGTCTAATTCAGAGGCACCATTTTTTAAAAATGCATAGTAACCAGCTGAAGCTATCATTGTAGCATTATCAGTACAGTTTTTTAAATCAGGAATTATAAGATTTATGCTGTTATCTATTGCTGCTTTTTTTAATTCATCTCTAAGTCCACTATTGGCAGCGACGCCACCTGCTATGATAATATTTTTTACATTATACTCTAAAGCTGCTTTAATAGTCTTTTTTACGAGTATTTTTACTACTCTGTTTTGAAAAGATGCAGCTAAGTCTTCTTTTCGCAATACTTCTTTTTTCATTGACAAAGTATTTTTTAAATTCATGCACGCACTTTTTAGCCCACTAAAACTAAAATTATAACTTTCATCGTCAAGAGGTGTTGGAAGATTATAAGTATCTTTTCCTCTATGAGCCAATGAATCTAGCTTGGGGCCAGCTGGATAAGGAAGTTCAAGAATTCTTCCTACTTTATCGTATGCTTCTCCAACCGCGTCATCAAGTGTTTCTCCGATTTTCTTAAAACTATAGTCAGCATCCATATAAATAAGTTCTGTATGTCCCCCACTTACTACTAATGCTATTAAAGGAAAACTTAATCTTTCAGTTAAATTTGAAGCATATATATGTCCAGCAATATGGTGGACTGGTACAATTGGTTTTTTATAAATAAATGAAAGTGTTTTTGCAGTCATTACTCCAATCAATAAAGATCCAATTAGTCCAGGCCCATAAGTAACTGCAATGAAGTCAATATCTTCTATTTTCATTTTTGATTTAATAAGTAATTCATTTAATATTATTGTAATATTTTCTATATGTTTTCGACTTGCTATTTCTGGGACTACCCCTCCATATAGTGCATGAATATCTATTTGAGTAGAAGTAACTGTAGCTATTTCTGTTGTGCCATTTTTTACAATTGAAACACTTGTTTCATCACAACTTGACTCTATCGCTAAGCAATAAATATCTTTCATACAATACTCCTTATCATTAAATATCCATCATCTTTTCCATAATAATTCTTTCGAACAGCTGCTATTTTAAAGCCAAATTTTTTGTATAAAGAAATCGCTTCAATATTATTAACATTTACTTCTAGTGTAATGTTTTTTATTTTTTCTTTACTTGCAAAGTCGGTTAAAAAGCTCATTAAACTAGAAGCTAATCCTTTGTGTCTAAAGGAAGATGATACCGCTATATTATCTATTTCTATTCTATCATAATATATTGAATAAACCAATAGCGCTTTTATTTTATGATTATCAAGTATTCCAACAAATTTAATAAAAATATTGTTTTTTAAAAATTTTTCTGTATATTCTTCCAATAAGTTTTCATTTAAAAATTTATTTAATAAATCTAAATCAGATAATTTAAACTCTGTTATCATTATTTTCTTCAGCCTCTGTTGCCTTTAAATAGTTTGGTTTAATATCAAAAACACTAGCAGGACTATCAAATTGATGTTTATTAACTAGTTTCAAAATATCAATCTCTCTCTCGTCAGAATCATCAGTAATAAACTCTGCTTTTATATTTTTTATTTCTTCATAGTTTATATATTCTTCTTCTTTTAATTTATCTAAATTATTATTGTAAAAACCTGCAAATACAAAACCTCTTCTTGCATCTATAAAAGGTATAATGAAAGGTTCATTTCCTTTAGATGCAATTATTTCTAATGAAGAAATAGGAACTATTTCAATCTTTCTTGTAAATGCGAATACTTTCGCAATAGTAAGGCCAATTCTTGTGCCAGTAAATGAACCAGGTCCAATTCCAATATATATTCTTTCAATTTGATTTACATCTATATTACTGTCAACAAAAAGTTTATCTATTTTGTTAAAAATAATTGACGATAAATCATTATTTGAAGTAAATTTTATTTCTTTAATTAATCGATCATCACTTATAATTGCCAAAGCAGCTTTTTTATTTGCTGTGTCAATAAAAAGGCTTGTCATATCACAGCCTCGCATAAATCTTCATATTTTTTTCCATGTGGAGTAAGCACTAATACTCTTTTATTTTCATCTATTACTTTGATAAATATATCTAATCGTTCTTTTGGAAGAATACTTTTTATAGTATCAGCCCATTCAATTACGACCACTCCACCTTTATTAAAATATTCTTCTATTCCAACACCATCGGTGTTACCATTTAATCTATAAACATCCATATGATAAAGAGAAAGTTCACCAGCATATTCTTTTATAATAGTATATGTAGGAGAAGTAATATTCTCAGTTATTCCTAAAGCATTAGCGATTCCTTTTGTAAATACGGTTTTGCCACTACCAAGTTCGCCATCTAAACATATAATCATATTCGGAAACTTTTCAGATTCAAAATTTTGAGCTAGCTCTATTGTTTCCATTTCGTTTTTTGTTGTAATCTTATATTCCATTCTAATCACCTATATTAATTATAAAAGAATTACACTAATATTACAATACATTTCTACTATAAAAAACATATTATAGACACTAAAAAAAATCAGTATATACTGATTTTATTGCAAAAAAAAAATTGGCAGCTTGCTATTTTCGCTTTCACTATCGTCGCCGTAAAAGAGCTTAACTTCTGTGTTCGAAATGGGAACAGGTGTATCCTCTTTGCTATTGTCACCAATTTATATAAGAGAAAATAATTCTCTGAAAACTAAGATAATGTGTAATCTCACAATTAGAAAATAATTATGATTAAATCCTCGATCTATTAGTACTAGTCAGCTCAACATGTTGCCATGCTTCCACCTCTAGCCTATCAACCAGATAGTCTTTCTGGGATCTTACTTTATTAAAAATGGGAAAACTCATCTTGAAGTTGGCTTCCCGCTTAGATGCTTTCAGCGGTTATCCATTCCATACATAGCTACTCTGCGCTGCAACTGGCGTTACAACAGATACACCAGAGGTATGTCCAATCCGGTCCTCTCGTACTAGGATTAGCTCTCCTCAATTTTCCTGCGCCCACGACGGATAGGGACCGAACTGTCTCACGACGTTCTGAACCCAGCTCGCGTGCCACTTTAATGGGCGAACAGCCCAACCCTTGGAAGCAAATTCACCTCCAGGATGTGACGAGCCGACATCGAGGTGCCAAACACCACCGTCTATGTGAACTATTGGGTGGTATCAGCCTGTTATCCCCGGGGTAACTTTTATCCGTTAAGCGACGACCATTCCATTCTGAATCGCCTGATCACTAAGTCCTGCTTTCGCACCTGCTCGACTTGTAAGTCTTACAGTCAAATTCCCTTATACCTTTACGCTCTACGAATGATTTCCAACCATTCTGAGGGAATCTTTGAGCGCCTCCGTTACTTTTTGGGAGGCGACCGCCCCAGTCAAACTGCCCACCAGACACTGTCCCCATACCGGATCACGGTATTAGGTTAGAAATCCAATCAATTTAGGGTGGTATTCCACAGTTGACTCCACTAAAACTAGCGTCTTAGTATCATAGTCTCCCACCTATTCTCTACAAAATTGACCGAATCCCAATATCAAGCTACAGTAAAGCTCCACGGGGTCTTTCCGTCCTGTCGCGGGTAACCTGCATTTTCACAGGTATTAAAATTTCACCGAGTCTATGGTTGAGACAGTGCCCAGATCGTTACGCCTTTCGTGCGGGTCGGAACTTACCCGACAAGGAATTTCGCTACCTTAGGACCGTTATAGTTACGGCCGCCGTTCACTGGGGCTTCAATTCAAGCCTTTACATTATCGACTTGCGTCATGCTAAGCTCTCCTTTTAACCTTCCAGCACTGGGCAGGCGTCAGCCCCTATACATCGTCTTTCGACTTAGCAGAGACCTGTGTTTTTGGTAAACAGTCGCCTGGGCCTATTTACTGTGGATCAATTACTTGATCACCCCTTATCCCGAAGTTACGGGGTCATTATGCCGAGTTCCTTAACCATAGTTCTCTCGCTCACCTTAGGATACTCTCCTTGCCCACCTGTGTCGGTTCTCGGTACAGGTATCTATATAATTAATCTTTAGAAGTTTTTCTTGGAAGCTTGGTGTCATAAGACTTCGATTTTATCGCTAAAATCTTCGCCATCACACTTCAGTTTGTAAGTATACGGATTTTCCAGTATACAAACCTTTGTGCTTAGACCAGAATCCAATAACTGGATCTTATTAACCTTCTTCGTCACTCCATCAGTCATATAGATAGTACAGGAATATAAACCTGTTGTCCATCGGCTACGCCTTTCGGCCTCGTCTTAGGTCCTGACTTACCCTGGGAGGACGAGCCTTCCCCAGGAACCCTTAGGCAAACGGTGGATGGGATTCTCACCCATCTTGCGCTACTCATACCAGCATTCTCACTTCTAACCACTCCAGTTGTCCTCACGATCAACCTTCACCGCTGTTAGAACGCTCCCCTACCACTTATACATAAGTATAAATCCGCAATTTCGGTAATATGCTTAGCCCCGGTACATCTTCGGCGCAGTGTCACTCGACTAGTGAGCTATTACGCACTCTTTAAAGGATGGCTGCTTCTGAGCCAACCTCCTAGCTGTTTTGACAACTCCACATCCTTTCCCACTTAGCATATATTTTGGGACCTTAATTGGCGGTCTGAATTCATCTTCTTTCGCGTACGGACGTTATCACCCATACACTGACTGCTGAACAAAATTTCCTGGCATTCGGAGTTTGATTACACTCAGTACAGCTATATGCCGCCATCATGTATTCAGTGCTCTACCTCCAGGAACATACATTCAACGCTAGGCCTAAACCTATTTCGGGGAGAACCAGCTATATCCAAGTTCGTTTGGAATTTCACCGCTAGCCTCAAGTCATCCGCGCACGTTTCCTTGTACGTCGGTTCGGTCCTCCATTTTATGTTACTAAAACTTCAACCTGCTCAAGGCTAGATCACTTGGTTTCGGGTCTATTACATCATACTAAATCGCCCTATTAAGACTCGCTTTCGCTTCGGCTCCGTCTCTTCAACTTAACCTCGCATGATAAAATAACTCGCTGGTTCATTCTGCAAAAGGCACGCCATCACCCATTAACGGGCTTTGACTTTTTGTAAGCACATGGTTTCAGATTCTATTTCACTCCCCTTCCGGGGTTCTTTTCACCTTTCCCTCTCGGTACTTGTTCACTATCGGTCACTAGAGAGTATTTAGCCTTGCGGGATGGGCCCCGCGGATTCCGACAAGATTACACGTGTCTCGTCGTACTCAGGATACCCTACTGAGATCTTAGTATTTCGTTTACAGGATTATCACCTTCTATGATTTAGCTTCCCAACTAATTCAACTATACTAAAATTTTCTTACTCATAATGTAAGGTCCTACAACCCCAATCCGAAGATTGGTTTGGGCTGTTCCCCTTTCGCTCGCCACTACTAAGGGAATCGATTTTTCTTTCTACTCCTCCGGTTACTAAGATGTTTCAATTCACCGGGTTATTTTTATATAGCTATGAATTCACTATATAATACCTACGAATTACCATAGGTGAGTTGCCTCATTCGGATATCTCTGGATCAAAGCATACTTACTGCTCCCCAAAGCATTTCGCTGTTTGTCGCGTCCTTCATCATCTTCTAGTGCCAAGGCATTCACCATGCGCCCTTAGCAATTTAATCACCATTTAAATATTTTTTCCTAATTTGATGAGATATTTTAATGTGATATATTCAAATAAATAATTCAAACCTAAGTTTGATTCTCTTTTTGGTATATCACTACCACATTATCTAGTTTTCAAAGAACTATTAACTGAGAGAAATAATCTCTCAAAACCAAGCAAAACAATACAAAAATACGAGTCAATAAAGTTAGTACAAGTTAATTAAATCTTTCTCCATAGAAAGGAGGTGATCCATCCCCACCTTCCGGTAGGGATACCTTGTTACGACTTCACTCCAATTACCTATCCTACCTTCGTTGGCCCCCTCCTAAAAGGTTAGGCTACCAACTTCGGGCATTATAGACTCTCATAGCGTGACGGGCGGTGTGTACAACACCCGGGAACGTATTCACCCTGACATTCTGATTCAGGATTACTAGCGATTCCAGCTTCATGAGGTCGAGTTGCAGACCTCAATCCGAACTGAGGCCGATTTTATAGATTTGCTCCATGTTACCATATTGCATCTTTTTGTATCGGCCATTGTAGCACGCCTGTTGCCCTAGACGTAAGGGGCATGATGATTTGACGTCATCCCCACCTTCCTCCGGTTTATCACCGGCAGTCTCATTAGAGTCCTCAACTAAATGTTAGTAACTAATAATAAGGGTTGCGCTCGTTATCGGACTTAACCGAACATCTCACGACACGAGCTGACGACAACCATGCACCACCTGTCTCCCAGGTAACCTCTACTATATTTCTATAGCTTTGCTGGGGATGTCAAGTCTAGGTAAGGTTCTTCGCGTATCTTCGAATTAAACAGCATGCTCCACCGCTTGTGCGGGTGCCCGTCAATTCCTTTGAGTTTCAGCCTTGCGACCGTACTACTCAGGCGGAGTACTTAATGTGTTAACTTCAGCACCGGTTTCCCGACACTTAGTACTCATCGTTTACAGCGTGGACTACTAGGGTATCTAATCCTATTTGCTCCCCACGCTTTCGTGTCTCAGCGTCAGTAATAGCCCAGCAAGTCGCCTTCGCCACCGATGTTCCTTCTAATATCTACGCATTTAACCGCTACACTAGAAATTCCACTTGCCTCTACTATACTCAAGCCTACCAGTTTATGAAACGAACCGAAGTTAAGCTTCGGAATTTAATTTCATACTTAATAAACCGCCTACACACGCTTTACGCCCAATAAATCCGGATAACGCTTGCCCCCTACGTATTACCGCGGCTGCTGGCACGTAGTTAGCCGGGGCTTTCTGGCAAGGTACCGTCAGCTTAGTATCATTTCCTATACTAAGGTTTCTTCCCTTACAACAGAGTTTTACAATCCATAAGACCTTCATCACTCACGCGGCATTGCTCGTTCAGGGTTTCCCCCATTGACGAATATTCCTAACTGCTGCCTCCCGTAGGAGTCTGGGCCGTGTCTCAGTCCCAATGTGGCCGTTCGACCTCTCAGTCCGGCTATGCATCGTTGCCTTGGTGAGCCATTACCTCACCAACTAGCTAATACACCGCAAGCTCATCTTAAAGTGAAGCTTTGAAGCTTCTTTTAGCATAAACAGTTATCCGTTTATGAATTATCAGGTATTAGCAGTCATTTCTAACTGTTGTCCCAGTCTTTAAGGTAGATTACCCACGTGTTACTCACCCGTCTGCCACTAAGCAGATTCAAATCCAATTTTGTGCAAGCACTCTATCTTCATTGGTCTGCTTCGTTCGACTTGCATGTCTTAGGCATGCCGCCAGCGTTCATCCTGAGCTAGGATCAAACTCTCCAAAAAAAACATATTTTTGTCATTTGAAATTCCTAACTTTTTTAACTCTTGAATTTTTGACGTTTTGCTCAGTTTTCAAAGATCATTTTCACTTCTTTCTGAAGTGCATTATCAATATATCATTTGATAATATCTAAGTCAATACTTTTCTTGATTTTTTTTAAAAAAACTGATTTTTATCATTATTTTAAAAGGTTTTCTCCAAAAGTACTGCTTTAATATACCAGATATAAAAAATGAAGTCAAGCCTTTTTTTGATATTTTTTGTTTTTTTAAAAACTTTACTATATGGTTTACAAACAAATAAAAAAACGCTAGTTACATTACACTCGCGCTCTTGTTACTAAGCCTAATATTTTCTGAATTTAAAAATGGAAAATATCCCTTTTTATATTTTTGAATTAAATCATCCATAGTGGCTTTAATAATACTGTCTAGTTCATTACTATATTTCATGATTCGTTTATGATACTTGTATTCAAGTAAATCGAGAACTTTATATTCTCCACTTGGGAAGATTCTTAGATCTAAATCATAGTCAATATATTTAATTGTATTATCTTCTATAATGTATGGAGATGCTATATTGCAGTAATAATAAATACCATCCTTTTTTAACTGAGCAATAACATTAAACCATTCTTTTTTGAAAAAATATATAATTGCAGGCTCTTTTGTTCTCCACATGTTTCCATTAGATTCTGTAACTAACGTTTTATTGTTTATACATATTATATAGTCATCATGTTCTTCTAATAAGACAGCATCCTGCCAAGCTCTATGAATTTTTTTGTTATGCTTGTAACACTGAATTTGTAATCTTGTTCCTATTTCCATTTATACCACCTATATAGATTATAATATTTATTGATAAAAAAAGAAAGAAAAATTATTTGTTATTAATCTTTCCTTCTATTACTTCAAGTGCTTTTTGCAATTGGTTATCATTTTCTTTAGTTGGATTTTCATAGTACTTATCTTCTAAACTAACATCATAATCTGGTGTTATCCCTGTTTTGTTAATCCAATTACCATTTGGGGTTAACCATTTTTTTGTCGTAAGTTTATAGTTTCCTTTTGTTAATTCAATAGTTTGCATTTCTTGAACCGTACCTTTACCAAAAGTTGTTTTCCCAACAAATGGAGCATTTATAGTTTCTTTTAGTGCAGATATTAATATTTCAGAAGCCGAAGCTGATGATTCATCGCCAAGAAGAACTATAGGCACATTTATTGTAGATTTTCCAGTGCTATAATGTTTTTCTGTTTCTTCTTTAGTGCTAGTTTGATAGATAACATATTGTTTATCCAACAAATAAGATAGCATGTTTGTTACACTAACTAAATGTCCACCACTATTTCCTCTAACATCTATTATAATGCCATCTACTTTATCTTCTGTTAATTTTTCAAGTGCTTCTTTAAATTGAGTATCAGTATTAAGAGCAAATAAATTTATATAAATATATCCGATTTTTTTGTTGTCTTTATAAATTGTTTCATAATTAACAGAGCTTAAAGTAATTTTGCCTCTTTTAACAGTTACCTCTAAATTCTCGCTACCTCTTAGTATTTTCATTTTAAAAGTATCAACACTACCATTTTTTATAATCTCACCAACCGCGTCTGAAGTCATATCGCTAATAGTAGTCCCGTTTATTTCAGTTATAACATCTCCTGTTTTAATTCCAGCATCGATTGCAGGAGATGATGGAATTACTGTACTAACTTTAATTTGACTATTTCCTGTTTGATATATTTGGATTCCAACTCCAATATACTCTCCTTTTAATATAATATTGTATGTATCAGACTCACTTTCGTCAATTAAAGCAGAATAATCATCTCCCAGAGCTTCCATCATACCATTTATTGCTCCGTTTATTAAAATACTATCTTCTATATCCTGATAGTAGTTATTCTTTACATAATCATATGCTTCCATAATTTGCTTTACATTTGCGTTCGCTTCAGTTTCGACAAATGATATTTTTTTATTCAATGTTGCACTAAATAGTAAAGCCGTGTTTAATATGCAAGTTATAATAACTAGGATAATTACTTCTTTTGTTGTGAATTGCTGCTTTGCTTTGTTTTTATTCATATATGCCTCCATTCTTATTTAATATAACACATTTTTAACTCGTTTGTCTATTTCAATAGTATATAAAAAGAAGTTTACACTTCTATTTTACAATACTTTTTAAAAACTCTATAATTTTTTCTTTTCCTAAATAATAGTTTATAATTTTTTTATCTTTTACTTCAAATAAAACATCATCAGACAGAGTAGAATTCAATATTTTTTCTTTTTCAATAGTTGTTTTTGATGAAGTAAATTTTTTATTAAAAGAATCATTCATATTCGCTATATATATAGAAAGACTATTTTGTTCGCTTTTATATTTTATGGTGTAAGTTGTATAAAGCTTTTCGTAATACTCGCTATTAATATAAGAAAGAACATAATAATGCGTTTCAGTTTGGTTTAGTATGCTTGAAAACAATATCTTTTCATATTGAATTGTTCCAGTAATTACATCATTAGTGCTTTTTTTATTGTTTACTTTATAGTAAGCAATTCCATAAAAGATAGCGAAAACCACTAATATACCAGAAAATATGAAAAATAGTTTTTTTAATTCGTTTTTTGAATCTATCATCATTTCTTTGTTTGCTTTTTTGTTTTTTTTCATATATAATCACCTTTTTAATTATACCATAAATTATTTTTATTGAATAGAAAAACTATGAATTTTCATAGTTTATTTTTTTGAAATGATAATATTTACTTTCTTTGTTTTAGCAACATACTCTGCTTTTAAATCAGTACCTGTGACTACTACATCTACTTCATATGTGCCTTCAATATATCCACTTAAATCAATAGAAGCTTTTATATCATCTGCAGTTATTTTATCAATAACACTTTTAACACCTTTTACACTGACTGTAATCGTTCTATCTTCTTTTGAAACTGCTTGTAAAGTGTATTGATCTTCATCTAAATTCAAATATTCTATTTGAATGTTTTCAATGTCTCTACTAGCAGATTCAGCTAGTTTAACATCCACTGTAATATTACTACTACTTAGCATTTTAACTCCAGCTGGCTTTGTTATTTCTAGTTTATATGATTTATCGCTGCTGATATCTTGAACATCAATTTCAACAGGAATATATTCTAAAGTATTTAGAATATCTGTAGTTCCATATGCTGTTATTGTTGTAATGTTTGATGAAATAGACGCAATAGCATATCCAAATGCAACAGTTCCATTTGGTATAATTTTAATAGGAACATCTTTATATGAAGATACTAGTTCTATCTGCGCATCTATTTTTTCCGGAAGTATTTCAACATCAACAACGTTTCCTTTTTCATCGTATGCTTTTAGTTGAACATCTTTAACAGTAACATTTCCAGCTTGCTGTTTTATAATATTATTAATATCAATTAAAGCCTTCACATTAGCAACTTTATTTAATTGATATTCTGCCCCTTTAATTACAACTTGATCTGTTGATAAGGTAACGTTTTTGATTGTTAATTTTGTATCTAATTTATCTTGGTTAATTATATCATAATTTAATGTCTGTGTTTCTGATACTTTTTGATAAATGGTTACATTTGCAACCGCTGGATTAACGGTATAATCAACTGAACCTATTGTTTGATTATAATTAAGGCTAACTTTATGGGTACCTGGTTTTAATCCGCTTAAATCCAAAACAATTCCATTAGATGGTGATTGTTTAGCGATATATATTTCTGTTGCATTTCCGATTAACGTTATATCAACAGTTTCTGGAACTCCTTCTACTACATAAGCTTCCTCGTTATATTTTACTAAAACTGTTTGGTTTTTTAAAACCTCTGCTGAGCTTTGTTGGAAAGTCAAGATTTTTTGATCTACTATAATAAACGTTACTGCTGCTAAGAAAAGCGAAATAAATAAAATAGTATTTTTTTTAGATAGCCAATTTTCTAATTCTTTTCCTGATTTATCATATTTATTTCGTAATTTCATTATAAGTTTTGTAATTGGAAATATTATATATTTATCTACAAGCGAGAAAAAGCCTCCAAAAGTCTTATTAATCTTCTTTTTCAACGTTCTCACCTTCCTCTTCTTCTAGAAGCATGCTTTTTTTAGGTCTTAGTTCTTCAAGAAGCATTAATTTAAATTCGTCTATTGTCAAATTGTAATGGAGTTCTCCTCCTATGGCTATAGAAATTCGTCCAGTTTCCTCTGATACTATAAGTGATATACAATCATTTAGTTCTGATATTCCTAAAGCAGCACGGTGTCTTGTACCAAGTCTTTTGCTAATTCTTAGATTATCACTAGTTGGAAATACTGCTCCCGCACTAGTTATTTTATCTCCTTGGATTATGACTCCGCCATCATGAAGTGGATTATTTGGGAAAAAGATAGATATTAGTAAATCACTTGATATATCAGCATAAAGTTTCTTAGATTTTTCAATATATTCTAATAAACTGTTATCTCTTTCAATTACTATTAAAGCACCTATTCTCATTTTTTTTAAATAATCAATAGCTTGTATAATTTCATACACAACTTTTTCTCTTTCATCAACAGTAAGTATTTTATGTCTTCCTAGTAATTGACTGCGTCCAAGCTGTTCTAAGACATTTCGTATTTCTGGTTGAAAGATAATAATTAATGCAAGTGGTCCGTACATTATTACATAGTCTAAAAGATATCCTATTGTTGATAGATTTAATATATCACTTAATATCTTTAAAGATATTACTATTAAAATTCCTTTAAATAAAAGAACCATTTTAACATTTTTTCTCAAATTTTTAAGCACATAGTATATAACTAGCCATACTAATAATACATCAACTAATTTTTTTATCAGGGTAAAAATTCCGTCTACTGTCATTTCTTTTTCTCCTATCAATATATGATTATACCATAATACTATATTTTTGAAAAGCGGAAGTAAAATAAAAAATGAGTGTTTTTAATCACTCAAAATTTCCATATATCATCTTCTGGAACAATCTCCATTGGCTCCTCAGTGTCTTTTACAGTCATTTTTACATCTGCTGTATTGACTTCGTTTTTTCCTTTTTCTGGATTTTCATCAAAGATACTAGCTTCTGTTTCTTCCTCTATCTTAGCATCTTCAATTTTAACAGGTGCTTTTTCAACTGCTGATTCAATATTTTCTTCAGTTGAAATAGGTTCTTCTTCTTCAGAAATAAAATCATAGTTCTCAACTACCGGTTTTTCGACATTACTTGTATTATCAGCTTTGTCTTCTTTTGACTCAATTTCAGCTTCTGAATTTAAGTCAGTAGTAGTACTACTTACTTCGTCAGGGATTTGATTTTCAAGATTATTTTCTTTAATAATCACATCTTTATAGACTGCATCTTGCAAAGTTAAGTTTTTATCTTTAATGTCTTCTATTTTTAGTTTTTCTTTTTTTGGTTTACTGTCTTCTACTTTTTTATGTCCAAAATCAGTTTTCTCTGCTATGTATCCAATAATAGTCATTATAGCAACAACTATTACAACCATAAACCATATATAATTGTCACTAATAAACTGCATATATTCCTCCCCTATTATTCTTTACAATATCATATCACAATATTCATAGTTATTTCAAGACATTTTTATTTTTCTAAATAATCTTTACCTTTGAAGGGTTCTTCTTTAAGTAATTCATTAAAATTTTGTTGTCTTAGTACTTCATAAAGCATAATCGCAACAGAATTTGATAAATTAAGAGCTCTTATATTATCATTCATTGGTATTCTAAGACACCTTTCTAGATGTTCTTTAAGTATTTCTTTAGGTATTCCTGTACTTTCTTTACCAAATATAAGATAAATGTTTTTTGAATTATCAGAAAAATCAAAAGAAGTGTGTGGCTTTTTTCCATATCTTGTTAGAAAATAAAAATCACCACTATTTTTAGATAAAAAATCATTGTAATTTTCATAAATAAAATATTTACATTTATCTGTGTAATTAACACCACTTCTTTTAATACTCTTTTCATCCATCTTAAAGCCTAACGGTTTAATAAGATGCAAAGTAGAGTCGGTTCCTGCACAAGTACGCATAATGTTTCCAGTATTACCAGGGATCTCTGGTTCGTAAAGCACTATATTTATCATTAAAAATCGCTTTCTTTTACTACAATTTCTTCAAGTTTAACATCAGGAAGAGTTATATGGTATTCTTCACATAGCTGCTTAAATTTTTCTTTAAATAGTTTTAACTCTTTTATAATAGTATCTGGGTAAATTCTTTTACTTGTTTTAATTGCCATATAAAAGTCTAAAATAGTTACCGTATCATCATTGCGATATAGAGCTTGTGAAAATGCTTGAGATAATACAGAGAATGCAACATCAGGGTACATTGCAGAAAGTCCGTAAATACGTTTAAAAGGCCCGGTTGCAGATACAATTGACGTGATAAGCATCTTTGTCACAAAGTTTGTATACTTAATTTTAGCTCCTGTTTTATGTTCAAATCTAGGTAAACTCTCCATTAGTATTTTTACAGTTATTTCTTCAGTTGGTTCAATTACTTCAATACGTTCAAAACGTCTTAAAAAGGCTCTATCTCTTACAATATAGGCTTGGTATTCTTCTGTAGTAGTTGCTCCTATTGCTTTAATATCCCCTCTATCTAAGGCTGGTTTTAAAATATTAGCTAAATCCATTGGACCATCAGCTTTACCACCAATAAGAGTATGAACTTCATCGATAAAAAGAATCATTTTAGTAACGTGTTTTAACTCACGCATTAAAACACTTATAACCATTTCTTCATTATTATCAATAGTTACTTTTCCAAGTAATGAAGTTGAATTTATTTTTACTATTTGAAAACCTTTTAAAGCATCTGGAACTTCATTTTTTTGTATCAAATAAGCAAGACCTTCAACAATAGCCGTTTTACCAATACCGGCTTTACCTGTTAAAAGTGCTGATTTATCGGGAGTAAGTAAAACTAAAATGAGTTTTTTAATTTCATCTTCACGGGCAATAGCTGGATTTGTTACGTATTTTTTTGTAACTAGTTGTTCACCATACATTTTAATGACACTAAATTTCTCAGGTTCTTCTTTTTCACTTAAATCCAAAATTTCTAGTTCTTCATTCATTTTACCCCTCCTTAATATATCCCCATTTAATTAATTTTTCTTTTACATAGCTGTAATCTTTTGATCCAGTTATACGATCTTGATTGTTCTTTTCAATTCCATCAATTACATTTACAACTGTAGGTGTTCCAGAATAAGAAAACTTATTCTTTATATTAGCGATTTCTTCTTCTGTTAAAAAATATATATCAATATATTTAATATCAATTTTATACTTTTGATTGATATTTTCAATTGTTTTTTTTAGTTCTGTACAGTGGCTACATAAAGATGATTCTATCATTAAGATAAATGTTTCTTTATTATTAATCTTGTCATTTAATTCGTTATAACTAAGCTCTGAATATCCTTTTGTTCTTTTACATCCTGTAATGATAAAAAGAGAAAAAAGTAGCATAGTAATTAACAATACTTTTTTCATTTAAACACTTCCTATTATGTAATTATACATGTAACAATTAAAAATGTAAAGCAAACTTTTATTCTATTAATCTTTTAAATTCATTCATAGTAGTTGTTGAATGAACAGTCACACGTGGAATTTTGAATTTATTTGTTTCAGTGTTCGAATATCCTTTATTTTCATATCCGGTAAAAGCCATTTTAAACCCTACTTCTTTTAATATTTCAATTAATCTATTATTATATTCATAAAATGGATATGCAAAAACTTCTGTATTATTTAGCATAGTTCTACTTATTTTTAAATCATCTAAAATAAGATTTTTCTTTTGACACAATAACTCACTACCTTGAATACCTTCATCACATACATAATTATTGTGCATATTATTGGTGTGAGATGCAAGATACATATAGTCTGATTTCATATCTTCAAGATTATTCCAAGAAGTAACTACAAAGTAAGTTGCATGTATTTTATATTTTTCAAGTATTTCTTTAGCGTTTTTATATAAATAACCGTCATCTAAAGTAATTACAACACTATTTTTTGGTATTCTTATTTTACCGTCTATAAATAAGTCTAAATCTTTCATAGTTAATGCGAAATAATGGTTGTCACTTAAATATTTCATGTGTTCTTCAAATTGTGAATAAGGATGGCATATTATAAAGTTAGTGCAAAGTTCGCCTTCTTTATAAATAAAGTGATAGGCAAGAGTCATAATTTCACTACGTACATCTATTGAAGTGTTGTCATTATTAATTATCTCTTTTATGTCTTTTACATATAAAAGTTCATTATTAAATTCAACGTAATACTTATCTATATCTTTTATAATTATTGGTAGTGAAAAAGATTCATTGATTTGATAAATAATTTGATCGTTTTTATAAAAGGTTGTTTTATCATTTGTAATAACATTTTCATTAAATACAATATAATTTTTATAGTAATTATCATTAGTAAATGGTTCAGTTTTTTCTACATCTTTATAAGAAATGTAGTATGGTATATTCTTAATTTTAAAATATATTGAATCATAATTTATTTCTAATGGTTCTAACTCTAAATTTATGTCTTTAGAGACAATACCTATTTCAGAATAAATAGTATTATTAAAAGAATAAAGTTTTGCTTCTTTATTTGTTTTTACATAAATATTATAGTGGCTTTTAATTTCTGCAAGCAAATTTTCTTCTTTTTTTGATGCTTCATTTTTTTGATAATCAACAATTAATAAATAACTGCCACCAATAAATATTATAAATAATAAAATATACTTTATTTTTTTAATCATTTTTAAAATCCTTTTTTAAATAGTTTTCCATATTAAATTTTCTTTTAAGTCCATCGCTATTCATATAACGAATTATACCAAATATAGGCCTTTCTTTAAATGGTCTATCATGTTTTCCAAAAGCCCATGCAACTCCAGTATAAGATGAAGGATCAGTTCCATCAAGATTATATTTATTATTTAGATAAAGAATTACTTGATAAGCTTTTTTGTAATTCATCCACTCGATGATTTTTTTTGCCCAGTACATGCGCATATAACCATGCATCTTACCTGTTATAACCATTTCTTCTTGGCATTTATTAAAATATACGTCATTTGTTTTATAATTTTCAATTTCTTCTAATTTATAAGTATAATCTTTTTTATCACCTTTATGTTTTTCAAAAGTATTTATAGCCCAGTTAGGTAAGCTTTTATAGTTATCATAATTTTTATTATAGGTAACAAAATTTATAGCGAGTTCCCTTCTAACTATTAGTTCTTCTAGAAACTCTTTACTGTTTAAATCTTTAACTCTTAAATAAATTTCTATAGGTGATATTTGTCCAAAGTGTAAATAAGGACTTAGCTCTGATTGAAAATTAAGACTTGGATCATTATGGCGTTCACTATAAAATTCTAATTTATTTAAAATAAAATCATCTAGTACTTTTAAAGCATTTTTATATCCTCCTTTATATTTATTAGAAGGATAAACACTATTATCTATATCCATATTTATATTATCTAAGTTGCATGACTCTATTTTTATATCAAGAGATTTTTTTAAAATATGTTCTAAAATCACTTCTTTAGCATAATAAGATAACTTACTTAATATTTTAGGTCTTATAGTAAAAGCTCCATATTCTTCTTTATCTGATGCTTCTAAAACAGGAATAATAGAATTACTTTCAATTTGTACGAAAGAAATATCAATCATTTTCGAAATTTTCTTTCTTAATAATATTTCTTCTTTTAAATATCCTTTATCAGTAACTAAAAAAGAGGCATTTTTAGATAAATTAATAACGCCTTCTAATGCATCTATTTGTATTATAAACTTGATGCCTCTTTTTTCTAATGATTCTTTAATTTCTCTTAAACCTTCTATCATAAACGTATAATGTCTAAGATTATAGTTTTTAAATATTTTTAAACCAAAAAATACAACAAGAGGAAGTTTTAGATCATTTGCTTTAGTTACGGCATAACTAAGTGCATGATTATATTTGACTCTTTCGCTTGCTTGCATAAAATATAAAACATAATCACCTTTTTTAGAAGATTTGTTATTTAAAAACTCTATACGTTCTTTTTGAACCATTATGGTTGCATTGCTCCAAATAAAACAAGCCAAGCAAGTATTGTTTTAGCCACTAAGCTTAATATAATATAAACTCTTTCACCATATAAATAGTCTTTCCATTTGCCAAGTTTTTTGTATTGTAAATACATATTAATTGGAAACAAGTTAAAGAACACAAAATAAGTTGCTATAATTGCCCATACAAACCAGGGAACTAAATCAAAGTTGCCTGTTCCAAACATATATATTAAGATAACTATCCAAGGAGTTATTCCAGCAATTGATCCATATATAAATGGACTCCATTTAATTTTTTTGTTTCCTACATTCATTTCTTCCATAATAAGTCCAAATATATTCATAATCGCATTAAGTACAAATATTAATATAAGTGATGCGATATCATATACTCCAAATAAAGTTGCGATTAATGTAATCATTATTGATGAAGATAGTGCATATTCAAACCATCTAAATTTATTAATTCCTTTTTCTAAGTCTTTAACATATTTGTCTTTATTAATAACAATAATGAAATGCGCTAAAGCTGAGATAAATAGGAAACTAGCTACTAATATACCAAACGGTAAGTTAAATAATTCTCTTGTAGCAGGTTCTAGTGTTTTTAAAACAATATTAAATTTTAAATAATTTTGGACAATTAACGGCTTAAATTCACCTATTTTTTCGATAACAGTAGTTGCTAAAAATAACATAGTGACTGCTTGAATAAAATGTAAGAAACCCATGATCGAGTTGAATCTGATTAAATTTTTATATTCTTTTTTCATAAAATCCTTCTTTCTACTTATTTATTACTGCATAGAAAGGTTCTATATTGCCCTTTCTAAATAAACCTTTATCTATTAAACCTTTTATCTCATCTACACTTAACCACTTTGTATATTCAACCTCCTCTTCTTGTAAGATAAGATCTTTTAGGTTAATGTCTTTTTTTAAATAATATGTATCTTGAAAAGCAAAAGGTCCTTTTCTTGTTTCTATTAATGTTACTTCGTTAATATTTGTAACAAGCCCTAGTTCTTCTTTTACCTCTTTAATTACTGTTTCTATACTGTTAGAGCCACTTTCTACAAGTCCACCTGTAGTCGCAAATACACTACCTTTTTGAATAGAAGTTTTTTGGATCAAAAATTCATGTTTACTATTTTCAATAAAAATAATTACAATTGTAATATATCTGTTACTTGGCATATTGTCACGGATAGTTTCCCTAGCAATTATTTCACCTGTTTTAAATCGATTTTCATCATATAAATCCAAGTATTCCATAAGTCTCCTTATTATCTAATTATATTTTATCATAAAACAGAAATTTAATAAATAAAAAAATCCAGTTTACTGGATTTTATAATTATTCGTGTTTTTTTACTTTTTATTAATAAAATAATTAAATTCTTCTTCTGCTTTCAGCAAATATGAACTATCAAACGCAATATTTTGTGTAACAAAATTATGAAAATGTTCATACTCTTTAATATCATATTTCATAGCAGCGATTACACCTATTAATATTTCACTAGAAACTGTTTTATTGTATTTATATATGTAGTTAAGCGGTCCTAATAAACGGTCACTAGGTCTTAATTTTCTTTCAGGATTTCTACCTACTCTATCCAAAGTATCATTTAAAAATTTATTTTTATATCTTTTAATACACCAATTAATATATGATTCATATGTTTTATGCTTTGTTTTACTATAGTCCCATCTTCTATATAACATACTACCTATTGTTTTCATAGCGCCTATTACTAATGATTCAATATTTTCATTACTAATAGATTGATAAATGTTTTTATAGTTATATTGCTTACCAACATAGGCTATAAAAGCATGAGCCATGTTATGAATCCAAAGTTTCCTCATTTGAATAGCTTTAAAATTATTTTCAAAAATAATATTTTTATTATTTAAACTGTCTTTTTGCTTTTTCCATTTTGTTTTATCTATATAAAGCGGTGGAATTTCTTTTTCAACATTAATTGTATTAAAATAATTATTTATTTGAGGAACTATTGCTTCGCTAACAGCTGGAACTAATCCTACAAACTCGTTAAAATAATTTTTTATGTTAGGATTTTCTATCCTTTTATAAATATTATAATGAAGGTTTTCTAAAGCCGTATCTTCTATTTCAAAATTTTCTTCGAAAATAAAGTTAATTGGTTCTTGAATATTATAAGCATATCTTCTAAGAACAGTAAATATGATTGTGTCCATTAAATTAATAATGTTTTTTATTCCTATTGAAACAAATACAGTGTCTACATTTATCAATTCTGATGATATTTTTATAATATTATTTGCATCAATTATCTCACTAGTTTCTATTTTGATTTTTGTATTTTTCTCTGAAGATAAATTAAAAGATTTACCTGAAAAAGTTAACTTTAATTTATCTGATTCAGCATATATTAAACTATTGTTTGATAAAATCCTACCCAAATAGGCAATTCCCATAGATCCCATACCAAAAATAACAACAGATTGTTTTTTATGCTCTAAACGGTTTTTATAATTTGTAAGTTCTTCTTCTAAAAATAACATTCTCTTTTTATCTTTGATATTTTCTAAATTAATAGCTTTTAGGTGGTTGTTTAAAATACTTAATAGATGATCTTTGCTAGAATCTAATAAAGTAACTAAATCCTTCTTATTTAATATACAAGCATTAATATCTTTTTCATAAGTAATTGCTTCTCTTTCAATAGCGCCACCTTGATGACTTAAAGTTGCAAACTGTAATCTAGTTGTTTTAATTAACCAAGCAAGTAGTACTGCAATAGCATCGCCTATCGCTAAATTAATCATGGAATTCAATATTTTCTGATCAGGAATATTAATTAAACGTGAATCATCAATATTCTCACCTACTATAATATAGTTGGGTTCTACTTTTTTCGCAATATATGATTCTCTATTTGCGGTAATTAATGCAATATCAATACCTTTTTCATGAGCTAAGTCATAAACATATTTTATACTACTTGTTTCGCCACTTGCAGATATTATAATGAGTAAGTCTCCTTCTATAATATGAGCAAAATCTCCATGTGGAAGTTGTGCAGGATTAACTGCTTCAGCATCTATTCCAATACTAGTCATAGTTGCTGATATTTTTTCAGCTATATGTAGTGAAGCTCCTGTTCCTGTAATAAAAACTGTTCTCTTATTATAATAAGAAGCTAATATTTTTCTAAGAAGCAAATTCACTTGCTCATAAATATCTTTCTTATTTATTTGGCTTAAAGCATCTGAAAATTGACTAAATATGTCTTTTATTTTTACATTTATGTCGAAATTAGGATCAGCTAAATGTCCTTTAAACATAATATTATCATAAATTAAATTTGGATGATCCAAATAAAATTTCTCACGACTATAGTTAAAAAAATGGGCTGCTGTAATTCCTATTGAAACACCGACTGCTAAAGCTGATGTTGTAGTTGTAGTTGGTGCTTCTGGTAAATTAACTATATCAGTAGTTACATCTTTAACTTTACTGCATAATGCGTAATCAGAATTACGCGCAAGAGGAGAATCTATTTTACTTGTTATAGCAACAATTGATGCTCCTTTTTCTTTAATATATGGTATTAAATTAAGGAGTTCCCATGATTTACCACTGTTAGAAATCATGAAAATAATGTCTCCTTCTTTAACATTGGTAAGATTTTCAGCGTTAGCACCTGTTAGTTCTATACAACTACTTTTAATACCTAAATTGCAAAACTTAAAGGATAAATTATCTCCGATTGAATGAGACTTACCTATTCCAATAAAGTGAATTGTGTTTTTATTTTTTGTAACCTCTACAACTTTATTTACAACCGAAATATACTCATCTTCATTCATATTGTTTATTAAAGTTTTTCCTATTTCATTTTCATAATTTTTTAAAATAGTATTAAGATTGCTTTTAATTGCTTCTCCACTGCACTCAACAATTAACTCAGCTTTATCTTGTATTATCTCACTTTCTAAGATATCATTTATAATGATTGGGTTAAGTAAAGAGGAATTATTATTTAATTCTTGGATTAACATTTTTGGCATATTTTTTGGATAATCATTAAGCCCTGTATAGGGAATAAATAAAAGAGGAGTTTTTTCTTTTAAATTTATATATTCTACTAAGTGCATATAACTTCTAAAAAATTTACTTGATAATATTTCTCCATAAACATAGTCTTTTGTAGGCAGTTTAACAAAATTTTGATACTTTAATAAATTATCATCATAGTTTATTTCTTCATATTCTCTTAAAGTCTTTATTTTATAAGCACCTCTAAAAGAGTCAATTGTATAGACTCCATTTTGATCGATTGTTCCACATCCAGAACCTAATCCAGTGCCTAAGCCTAAATACATAATTTTTGTTTTCTTATTTTTAGAAAGTAATTTGAATAATTCAGGATCTTCTTTTTTTATACCAAGTAAAAGTCCATTAAACTGCGCTATTCCATCATTACAAACATGGACATCCATATCATATAAAAGTTCTTTTAAAGCAGATTCTAATAAATGTGATGGATTAGAACCAATAAAAGTATTCATTTCGCTCCCAAGATCTCTTGCTCCATCTTTTATAATACCTTTGGAGTTTTCAATAAGGCCTGGTTGACCTAAACCAATAATATTAATTATTTCATACATTCCGTTTGAATAATTATCTAAAATAGGTTTTAAATTATAAGCAAGTTGTTTATAGAAAATCATTGGATTATCATATTTACAAGTAGTAAAAATAAAGTTTTTCAAAAATTTATACGTAGGTTCTCCTAGTTCGTTTAGATAAGCTAAAACAATATTTATCTTAGTCCCACCAACATCTAAAAGTACTAAAAGAGGAATTTTGTTTTCCTTTCTTATCTTTTTAGCACGTTCTTTTATTTCTCTTCTAATTGCTTCACTAAAGGCGTAAAAAGAGCCTAAAGCTCCGACATTTGAAGAGTTAAAATTATGAGTTAGAATTGTAGGTGTTTTTTTGCTCTTGGCTAGTTTTTTTAATTGTCTCTCAGCTATTAGTGGTAATATAGTTTTAGTATACCCATTAGTACCAATAGAGCCACCTATAATAAAATAGCTGGTGTTTTTATATTTGAGTAACTCTTTATCGGCAAAATCACCCTCATAAATTCGATAAATTAAATTACCTAAACTAGTCCCCACATAGTTAACCAGTTTTTTTGCTTCTAATATTGACGTTTCTTTCTCTAATATATTCATAAGACTCCTTTATATTAAGATATCTTTATATTCTTCACTATTTAATTTTTCTTTTGCATATGAGCAAAGTGGAATGATTTTTTTATTTTTTAAACGAGCAAGTAAAACTACTTGATCAAGTAGTTTCTTAGCGACACCAAAACCTCTTAGTGACTCGCTAACAAAAGTGTGATTTATTGTTATATATTCATCTTCTACATATTCAATAACAGCATCGGGATTATCTCTATTTCCTATGTAAAAAGAGCCTTTTCCTTCTTTAATCATAAAATCCTCCAAATTAATAATATTTTTTAAAAATAAGTATAATCAAATTAATTATTGTGTGTTATAATATGAAATAGATTGCAAGTGAGGTGATATTGTTTGAAAACTGTAAAAAGGAAATTACCTGAAGGTATAAGAAAAATGTTTGAAGTTAAAATTGGTAAAAAAGTTAAAGTTTTAAACTCTTTATACTTCGGTAAATATAAACCAAAGAATATTGATAAGTCTAAAAATAAGTCTAAATAACAATTGTTATATTAGTATAAATTTTTAATTATGTCAAATAGATAAAAACGACTAAGTCGTTTTTTTATTTATTATTTAATTTATCCATTAAAATATGTTTGTAAGCATCTACTCCTGGTTGATTAAAAGGAGCTACATCTAATAAATAAGCACCCATTACAGAAGAAATTTCAAAAAACATTACTAATGATCCCATATTAAAAGCAGTTAACTTATCTACTAAAATAATGTTACTGTAGTTATTTGCTTGTTTATGAGCTGAAGCAACTGATGACACAGCTAAATTATTTATGTCATCTAATGTTTTACTATATTTATTTATATATATTTCTTTTGTATTTGAAATAGATATTACTGTTTCAAATAAGATATTAGTTCCTTCTTGATAAAATTGTCCTACCGAATGAAGATCTTTTGAATTAATAGTAATAATAGGAAGTAAGCCTTTTTTATTCTTACATTCTGTTTCTGCAAATAGTTGTTTTAACCATTCTGTAAAATAAAATAATTTTGGTTCATAAATGGTAAATGATTCAACTACTCTATCTTGATGCATTATGTTTCTAATTAATGCATAATCTACTGCTGTATCTAATAATTCTAAAGATGCTCCTCTTATAAATTCATCTAAATCTATTCCACTTACTGCTATTGGAAATAAAGCAACTGGTGTTAACATAGAAAATCTACCACCTACATTTTTAGGAATAATAAATGATTTATAGTTCTTTTCTGAAGCGAATTTTCTAAGACTTCCATCAAACTCATCTGTTGTTATATAAATATGATTTCTAAGTTCAGATTCATTATAAATCGTTTTTAAATACTCATATAAATACTCAAAAGTAAGAGATGTTTCTAATGTTTCACCCGATTTTGATATAACATTTAGTGTAACTCTTTTATCTTTTAAATGTTCTTTTAAGGCAATTAAATATTCAGAAGAAAAAGATTCTCCTGCAAATATTATTTCAAAATTATCTTTTTTAAAATATGGACTTAATGCACTAATTATGCCTTTAGCACCACTTGAAGATCCACCTATTCCAATAACAACTAATACATCACTAAATTCTCTAACTATTTTTGCTTCTTCTTTTATTTTATTTAAAGATTCTTTTAAAATATCATCAAAGTGATACCAACCCATCATATCTCTTGATGTATTTAATTTATTAATTAATTCTTGTTTATAAGTAGAATAAATATCAAGATTTAATTCTTTCTGATACGTTTTAAAATCAAATTTTATCATATATCCTCCATTGTTAAAAATTCAACACCATAGTTACTTATTGAAATAGTCGCTACATTAACAGCTTCTTGCAAAGATTCTTCTTCACTAAAACCAAGTGCCATTTTAGCAAGGAAAACGCCCGCTACTACATCTCCAGCTCCGGTTTTATCTACTACTTCTTTTTCTTTTACTAACGCATTAAATGTTTTATTATTTGATACATATTTACATCCATTTCTACCTTGTTTAAATATTTTAACTTCAGCTTTACAATTATATAAGGATTTAAATTCTTTATCAATAAAAGCAATATCAACCATATTAAATACTTCTAGTACTAAATTAGGATACATTTCAACATAAGCTTCATGTGTATCAATGCTAATCTTTGCTTTAGAGTTTTTTCTTATATATTCAATAAATTTTTTTTGCATACTTGGAAAATTGGTAGAAACATGAATATATTCAGCATCAAAGTAGCACGGGTTAAAATCATTTATATTAATCATAGTATCTTCATATATTTCAGGCCTAAAAGTTCTCTGTTGACCATCTTTTGATAAATATGTATGATGAAACTTAGTTGTTTTTGAAGTACTTATCACCTTTAAACATCTTTTATCTATATTATTTGAATTTAAGTAATGCATGTCAAAGTCGTTTCCCACTTTAGCGACTATTCCTGTTTTAATGTATAAACTTGCAGGTATTAATGAATAGTATCCTGCTCCGCCATTATTTATAACAGTGAACTTTTTTTTATCCTTAATATAAGTATTAATATCATGCGCAATATTACCAACAATTACTAATTTAATCTTATCCATTTTTATCAAATTCACTTTCATGTTCTTTAAAGAAATTACTGTATATTTTAATATTAGATAGTTCTGTCCATTTTTTAGAAACAACAGGTAGTTCATCTAAATCATATATTTTAGCTTCTTCAAGCGCTAAAAGGAAAGGAGAATGAGTTGAAATTATAAATTGACAGTTATAAAACCGAGCTGAGTCTTCAAGAAATTTTTTTAGTTTAAGTTGATTTTCTGCGGAAAGACTATTTTCTGGTTCATCCAATATATAAATAGCGTTTTCTTTTATTTCTTTTTCCCAAAACATTAAAGCTGACTCTCCATTTGACTGTTCAGCTATATTATTATTAACAAGTCTTTCTCTTATATACTTTGACATGGTTAAAGATCTAAAATCGCTTCTTTTTTTTAGCTCTTCATAGTTATCAATTGGTATATGATTACTATTTACTTTAACATTTAAATATTCTCTACTTAATGATTCTTTTTTTCTATTAACAGTTGAATTAATAGCTCTAATATCAAGTAAGTAATCAAATATATCATCACTTGTAATTACCTTAATTTCTATTGGTTGTTCAAAAGAGCTTTCGAAGTGTGACCAATAAACATATCTATCAAAGATTGGTCCTTTATCAAGTACTGATTTTCTATAGGCTTCTATTTTTTCTGATATGACATTTAGAAGAGTTGTTTTTCCACTACCGTTTCCACCATAGAAAATAGTAATGTTACTAAATTCCATTTCAAAGAATTGTTTACTAGAAAAAACTCTTACAGGATAGTAAGTATTAAAAATATTTCTCACTTCGTCTTCAAAAATAATTTTATGTTCTAAGTTTTCGTTAGGTAAATAAAACTTTTTTAAATATATCATCATTCACCTCATAGTTAAAAAAATCTATCAAATCAGTTCTAACAAACATATGCACTCTACATGATATGTATTTGGAAACATATCAAGTGGTGTTATTTCAATAACATTATATGATTCTTTTAAAGCATTTATATCACGAGCTAATGATATAGGATCACATGCTACATATATAATTTTTTGGGGCTTAATATTTAATATATTTTCTATTCCTACTCTTTCAAGCCCGCTTCTTGGTGGATCTATAATAATAGTATCAATATCTTTTAATTTATCAATTTTTTTATTAGCATCTCCACAAATAAACTCTATATTATTAATATTATTTAGTAATGCGTTTTCTTCTGCATCATCTTTAGCATACTCATTAATTTCAATACCAATTACTTTCTTAAAATTGTTGGAAAGATATATACCAAATGAACCTGTTCCACAATATAAATCAAGTAAA
>Ga0074195_1000373_pt1 | contig 94440 bp, 98 predicted proteins | sample EPASupsiteHSE623_FD_64525 | JGI IMG/M metagenome (GOLD analysis project Ga0074195, IMG submission 64525) | Bioremediated contaminated groundwater from EPA Superfund site, New Mexico - Sample HSE6-23 | ecosystem: Environmental > Aquatic > Deep subsurface > Groundwater > Contaminated ...
CGCTTTGGGGCCGAACCGGCGGGTGCGGACACGGTGAAGGTACAGGTGCCCTGCTACCGTGCCGACATCATGCACGACTGGGACCTGTTCGAAGATGTGGCGATTGCGTACGGGTATGATCGGCTTGAAAGCCAGCCGCCCAAGACCTTCACCGTGGGAAAACCCCACCCGGTGCAGGTCAACGCGGCCCTTGCCCGCGAAGCCTTCTGCGGTCTCGGGTATCTCGAAGTGATGCCGTTTACGCTAACGAATGAGGATGTGCTGTACGGAAAGATGCAGCGCGACGAAAAGAAGGGCGTCCTCCATGTCATGCACCCGATCAGCATCGAGAACACGGTGGTCAGGACCGAGCTTCTCCCCCTCCTTCTGGAGTTCCTGACCCTGAACCGGCACCGCGAACTCCCGCAGCGCCTCTTCACCGTCGGCGATGTCGTGGATTCCTGCCTCACGTACCAGCAGGCAGCGGGGGTGAGCACCCACCCGGATGCAGACTTCTCGGAAGCCTACGCCTCGGCAGACGCGATGCTCCACGAGCTCTCCATTGACTACACCGTGAAGGAATCAGCCGACGCGGCGTTCATTGAAGGGCGCCGGGGCGATATCATTTCCGGCGGAAAAAAGATCGGGGTCTTTGGCGAGATCCATCCCGCCGTCTTGAACGCGTTTGAACTCGAACACTCCGTTGCAGCGTTTGAATTCGACCTCAGAGCCGTACCGGGATATCCCGTGCTCTGAGATACTCTTTTACCTCTTTTACGGTGAACTCCCCGAAGTGAAAGACGCTTGCCGCAAGGCAGGCATCGGCCTTTCCTTTGGTAAACCCGTCATAGAAATGTGCTAAGTTCCCCACACCGCCGCTCGCGATTACCGGTATGCCGGCAGCATCCGAGATTGCCGCCGTAACCGCGAGATCGAACCCGTTCTTGGTGCCGTCGGTCTCCATGCTGGTGAGGAGAATCTCTCCTGCCCCGCGCTCCTCGGCTTCCTTTGCCCACGCAACCGCATCGATACCCGTCGGTTTGCTGCCACCGTAGATGACCACTTCGTACCAGCATTTCGTCCCGTCTTCGAGAAACACGGGGATTGCCTTGTCGTTGGGGGTGAAATTCCGGCGCACGTCCATCGCGACCACGATGCACTGGGTGCCGAAGGATTCTGCCCCCTTGGTGATGAGGGTCGGGTCGTGCACGGCGCTCGTGTTCATGCTCACTTTATCGGCGCCGGCCCGGAGGATTTGCTGGATATCCTCTAACGACCGGATGCCCCCGCCGACCGTCAGTGGGAGGAAGAGCTGGTCAGCTGCCCGCTTGATCAGCTCAATGATGATGCCGCGTTTTTCCTTAGACGCCGTGATATCGAGGAACACCACTTCATCGGCGCCCTGCTCATTGTAGCGCTCGGCCAGCTCCACCGGGTCTCCGGCATCCCGCAGCCCGAGAAAATTCGTCCCCTTGACCACCCTCCCGTCCTTGAGATCAAGGCAGGGAATGATCCGTCGTGTGAGCACCATTGGTAAGAATCTGGGCGTGCAATCCCTATCTACATTTCTCAAACGCGGTACTCCGGATTCATCCAAATTTATCCGTATCCATCCGTTTCTATCCGTATCCATCCGGGGTATTCCGGAATTACCTGTCCCGAATCCCGGAGTTTTTATGTAATTTGGGGTGCCTACTCATAGGGTACGACAGGATACGGGCAGGTGCCGGAAGGCATCTTCCCCGGTGATTTTATGAGTACAGGAAAACTGAAGATGGAATGGGCTGCGCAGTACATGCCGGTGCTCGCCGCGATCAAGAAACAGTTTGTCAAGGAAAAACCGTTTGCGGGCATGACGATCGGTATGGCGCTCCATGTCGAAGCCAAGACCGCCAACCTCGTCACTACGCTTGCCGCTGGCGGGGCAGTCGTGCACATCACGGGATGCAACCCGCTCTCCACGCAGGACGATGTGGCAGAGGCTCTCAACCATGTGAAGAATGTGCACTGCTATGCAAAGCGTGCCTGCACGGTCGAGGAATATTACGCTGCCATCGACAAGGTGCTCGATGCAAACCCGGTCATCACAATCGATGACGGAATGGACCTGATCCATTACATCCACACCAAGCGCCGTAAACTCCTGAAGACCGTCATCGGCGGTTGCGAGGAGACCACCACCGGTATCCACCGCCTCCGCGCTATGGCGGCAGACGGCAAGCTTGAGTTTCCGGTCATTGCGGTAAACGACACCCCCATGAAGCGGTTCTTTGACAATGTGCACGGGACCGGAGAGAGTGCCCTGACCTCCATCATGATCACGACTAACACCCTGATTGCGGGTAAGTACGTGGTCGTCGCGGGCTACGGGTACTGCGGCCGGGGTCTTGCAAAGAAGGCGCACGGGCTTGGCGCCAAGGTCATTGTCACCGAGATCGATTCCCGCCGTGCACTCGAAGCGCACATGGACGGGTACATGGTTATGACGATGGACGAGGCCGCAGCGCTCGGGGACATCTTCATCACCACCACGGGCAACATGGCCGTGATCAATCAGCGGCACTTTAAGAAACTCAAGGATGGAGCGATCCTGTCCAATGCCGGCCACTTCAATGTCGAGATCGATATCGAGTGGCTCCACAAGAACGCGGACAAGGTCATCCAGCGGGAAGGCATCGAGACGTTCATGCTCAAAGGCAGGGCCGTCCATGTGCTTGCCGAGGGACGGCTTGTCAACCTTGCGACCCCCAAGGGCATGGGCCACCCGATTGAGGTCATGGACTTAAGTTTCGCCCTCCAGGCGCTCTGCACCCAGTACATTGCCAGAAACGGCAAGAAACTCAAGGGCGGCGTGTACGAAGTTCCAACGGAGATCGATGAGCAGGTTGCAAACCTCAAGCTCTCTTCGCTCGGGCTTTCCATTGATGCGCAGTCAAAAGAGCAGAAGAAATACCAGTGCAGCTGGGATATCGGGACCTAAGGGTCTTTATTTCTTAATTTTTCTTTTTTACTCGTTCTCGTTCATTTCTTGAAGTGGCTTTTTGTTACATGCGTACGACATTAGGATAACGGGCTCGTGGGGAGGGGCAAGCATCCCCACTTCTCCAGATCGGTTTTAATCCGAGAGTGTGGGACTAAATGGGACTGCCGATTTTTTCCGCTATAATGGCGCCTATCAGCGGTAAATGCCGATAGTCATCGCTATTTTTGGAGACAGGAATTGGCGAAGCAGGGGTGCTTGTCCACCCCTGCAAGCCCGTTATCGCAATGCGGGTATCATAGTTTTTGCTATCCGATCATAAGATATTCAAAAAACCCAAAAATGAGAACCTTACCCTTCCCGCGCCGCAAACAAATATTCCTGCGCATACCCGCAGTATTCCCCGAAATGCTCCCGGGCAAACCGCCGTATCGTGTCGTAATCCCGGTTGGTGAGCCCGGCCTCGAGGTCCAGGGCCGGAAGATAATTCTGCTGCATGATCCGCCGGATCCAGACATCGACCGGGAACGCCTCGTATTTCTGGAAGGCAAAGAGCAGGATGCAGTCCGCTGCCTTTGGTCCCACGCCATGGAGTTTCATCAGTTCCTTCCGGGCATCCTCGTACGGGAGCCGGTGGATGGTTGCTTCCCATGTTTTCTCTTCAGTGACCGAACAGGAAGTCCTGAATACATACGGCTGGCGGTACCCCAGTTTGCATACCGTCAGACCTTCATCTCCCTCGCAGGAGATCGACGCGGGACCGGGAAATGTGTAATAGGTCTTTCCCTCGAATTCTATCGGCTTTCCGAACCGTTCTGCGATAGAGGCGATCCTGCGCCGGATGGTCGGGATATTCGAGTTCGTGGAACAGATATAGGAGATCAGGCACTCCCATGGCGGCTGGCGCACGAGGCGAAGACCGGTGCACTGCCTGATCGCTGCATGGATGAACGGATCCTGGTCAATGCTTTTTATCACCTGCTCCAGATCGAGGTCCAGGGAAAAATAGTTGCGTATGAACGCGGCATTTGCACCCTTGAAGATGAGATCAGATCCTTCCTGCCGTATCTTTATGACCCGGTCGTTGACAACCCCGTACCACCATCCATCGTCTGCCTGCTCCCAGCGGAATACCTGCCCGCATACCAGTGTCTGGTCGAGCGAAAAGGGCTGGTCAGCAGCAAGGGAGATCGAAGGCATGAGTGACTCTTCCGGTACGTCTGGCGTTCAATCCATATATGGTCTGCTCATCCCTGCCGGAAATAGTCGGATATTTTTCCCCGGAATTACGGCAATTGTCGGCAATTTCCGGTTGTGCGCTGCAACAGCGTGCAACGATACCATCAGTTCCGGGTTGGAACGAATAGCCTTTTAATATATAAATTAAAAGTTGTGGTATGGAATTAGCCGACAGCCTCAAGGAGTTCATTGAAGAAGGACAGGACTGGGAACGTAAGAATACTTCCGTAAAAGGGGTTTCCATCATCCGGCTTCCCTCGTACAAGAACCGGCCTGCCTCTCTTGCCATTGACATCAACCCTATTGGAGAAAATGGCCTTCCCATGAAGAAAAAAGGTATCATGGTAATGAATGCCGCAGAGCTGCGGGCATTCCGGGAAGCGTTCGGGAACGAAAAACTCGATAATCTCATTCACGTCCTGGAAGACGTTACCGGGCGCAAACCTGCGGGAAAACCTGCCAAGGCTGAAGTCGTGCAGCTGTAATTCCGGATATCCGGAATATACATGAGCGGAGGGATGATTATCAGGAAATGGATAGCAGTTTGTTTGATCATTATTCTGGCAGTCGTAGCGATATCCGGGTGTTTGGGCGTCAAGACACCGCCCGTGTCACGCCCCACCCCTCCTGCGGTCTTTGTCGATTACCAGCGCACCGGGGGTATTGCCGGGCTGGATGACCGGCTGGTGATTTTCGATAACGGGGTTGCCGTCATCTCCCGGAAAACCGCCAGCACCGAGATCGCCCTGAACCAGTCGGATCTCGACCGGATAACCGGTATTTTTAACGAGGCGCAGTATTCCCTGTTCGAGGGGAATTACACTGCCCGGCACGGGTCTGCCGATTATTTCCGGTATACCATCAACTATCACAGCAAGAAAGTGATTGCCGAGGATTCTGCAGTTCCCCCGTCTTTGCAGCCGGTGATCGATGAGATGAACCGGATCATAAGTGCAACGAATACCGGTGAACAGATCAATCGTCCGTTTGCAAACCTGGCTTATTGATTATCTCTTTTTTTCGGCCATTCCGCCGGTAATATGATAAAAAAGAATTATTTCTTTTCGTACATGCACGACTGGACGTCGTGGCCGAGTTTACCGATGGCGTCGGCCCGGCAGCGCTGGCAGTGGCGCATCTGTTTGACATATTTCCCGCATTCGTCCTGCATCTTCCGCTTCATCTCCTGCGTGGGCGGGGTGATGTCGGCGAACTTGTATTGCGCGATGAGGGGGATGACGTTGAAGGTGTACACGCCCATCTCGCCGACTTTCTTGGCGATCGCGGGGATGTGGTCCTCGTTGATGCCGGGGATGTAGACGGTGTTGATCTTCACGATCATGTGCCTTTTTACGGCTTCTTCGATGCCCTTCATCTGCTGGGACAGCAGCAGTTTTGCGCCTTCCAGCCCGGTATAACGCTTGCCGTTGTAGTCGATGAACTGGTAGATCTTGGCGCCGATCTCGGGATCGATGGCATTGAGGGTGACCGTGACGTTACCGACATCGTATTTTTCGAGCAGGTCGATCTTGTCGGGCAGGAGGAGGCCGTTGGTGCTGATGCATTTGATCACGTTGGGATATTCTGCATGGAGGCGCTTGAGGGTCTCGAACGTCTCTTCATTTGCGAGCGGTTCGCCGGGCCCGGCAATGCCGACGACCTTGATGTAATTGTACTTCTCCACGACTTTCTTGACCATATCCATGGACTCGTCGGCGTTCAGCACCCGCGTGGTGACGCCGGGGCGGCTCTCGTTCACGCAGTCAAAGTCCCGGATGCAGTAATTGCACTGGATATTGCATTTGGGCGCTACGGGTATATGGCACCTGCCGAAGGTGTGGCATGCCTTCTCGGAAAAGCAGGGATGCTCGTTTATTTTGCGCATCTGCGCTGCATCCCACTGGACTTTTTTCCCCGCAACGTCTGCGATTTGCACTTGATCAGCCATAATCAACACCACTACTTTCGTTCTGTTGGTATAAATACCGTGCAATCGTGATATCGTGTCACTATGAAAAGGGGATCTGTCTGCCTGTTGCCAATACCGGTTTCCGGTTTCATTCCCTGATTATTCTCTCCGGGGTAAATGTATAAGCCTGACCGGATTATTGTACTGGAGATAACCATGAAGAAGTCTGAGAAGGTCAAGGGCAAGGAAGCGGTTGCAGCCAGGAAAAAACTCTACCCGAAGCTTGCGCTGGTGGCGGCGGGTATCCTGATTATTATCGTTGTGGGATACCTGGTGCTCAATCCGTCGCTCCTCAACCCCGCTGCGGCAAAGAGCGGTGATATGGTGACTATCGATTATACCGGGAGCCTTGCTGATGGGACGGTCTTTGCTACGACGGTGAATGCAACCCCGCTAACGTTTATCATCGGGCAGGGCAGGGTTATCAAAGGTCTTGAGGAGGGTGTTACCGGTATGTCCCAGGGTGAGACAAAGACGTTGATGATCCCGGTGGACAAGGCATATGGTCCTTACAATAATGCCCTTGTGCATGTCATGAACCGCTCGGCACTGCCGGCCGATATTACTCCGGAAGTGGGAGGATTCCTGAAAATTACCCGGCAGCCGGACGGGGCAACTACTCTTGTGAAGGTGATCAACGTTACGCCTTCGACCTTTACACTCGATGAGAACCACGATTTAGTGGGAAAGGATCTTGTATTTGTGGTCAAGATGGTGCAGATACAGAAGGGTTGAGGAGTTTTAAGCCGAACCTTGAATTTTATTTTTTAATAGAAGATCGATTTTCATTTTACAATCGATCCTTGATTTTTATTTTTTATTCGGATCTTGATTTTAAATTTTTAACCGGACTTTAATTTTATTTTTATAACCGAAGATCGATTTTTATTTTACAATCGATCCTTGATTTTTATTTTTTAATCGGATCTTGATTTTAAATTTTAGTTCGATCTTTGATTTTTATTTTTCAAACGAAGTTTGATTTTTTATTTTCAATCACACCTTGATAAAAAAATTTAACCGGAGTTGGATTGAAAAACACTAACGGATCTCGATTACATTTTTTTGGTTCAGGAGATATCACGGTGATTTGACGCTCTTCTTGGGTTCCGACGCTTTCGCGTCTCCACCCCCGCCGTATGGGCATCCCCCATGTAGCGATAGCCCTCCCTGCGGTTGATGAAAACATGGAAATCGTATGAGGGGGTCAAGGGGGCTCCCCTTTGGCTGCCTCCCCCTCTGGGAGAGAGAGGGGGTCACACTCATAGTTGTCGAGATGAAAATAACCAATCGATTGAGGGAAAATGAGATTGAGAGGAAATGAGTTCTCAAGAGTCGAATTACTGAATCTCACAAAAAAAAAGTTAGGACCGGGGTATCCTCCCCGGCCCCGTTTGTTCTTACTACCTTACTTAGGGTTGTTCCCGCCCGATTCCATGTGGTCCAGTACCCGGTCCCACATTACCAGCAGTCCCGGGATGATCACGTACGAGAGCAGTCCTGCGCCGAGGAATGCTCCCATAATGATGAGTTCGTTGTCCATCATCATCACTCCAGTGCTGCTACGGTGTCTGCCCAGGTCTCGACCCGGCTCCGGATGGCGTCGTCCGAGAATGACGTGAGGGTCACGCGGTCGCGGCTGAAGTTGACGTAGTAGATCTCGCCGGTTACATCGTGGCACCGGAGGGTCGTTGCGTACCGTTCGCTGTCGGAGTCCCGGAAGGTTGTTCCGCCGAAGGTTGTCTTGAGCTGGGCATCGTCCTTGATCTGGTTTGCGGCGCTCGTGAAGGACGCGATGGTGGGTGCCCGGACCGAGATTACCGCGATGGTGTTGGCTTCCGCGTCCTGGTAGAGGATCCGTGCGGTGTAGCCCTGCTTGCTCTTCTCCACGGGTGCGTGGCTCACTCCCGCTGCGTTGTAGGAAACGCACTGGAAGGGGTTGTTCGTGATGACGCCCTGGACAATGTTGTCAAAGGCAGTCACATCGGCGATCGGTTCGACGATCTTTCTGACCGCGCTCTTGGTTGTGTTGCTGATGCTAAAGTCTGCCATAATTTATCACTCCTTGTTTCTTTTTCCTTGTCCTGGTCTCTCCCTGGCCGGGCCGGTGTTTTAGAGCCGACCTCCGCGTTTCGCGACCTGGATCCTCTGGATCCCGTGGTGCGAGCAGACGAGGGCTCTGAGCGGTCCGTGCCATACTGGTTCATCCTGGATTTCGGCGGGTAAGCGATGGGTCTCATCGTTTACCCGGTTTTGTTCGGACTTCTGTACTGTCGCGGGGCGCCCTTTGACATAACAACATCAGCATGTTGGGTATAACGGGTAATTCGGGGGGTATCGTTCCGGGGCCTTGGCATGGCCGGTTACGGTATCCGGGCATACCGGCATGCAAAAACAATGTTCGGAGGATATTTCTGGTTGAATTTTCGAAAAAATTTTGCGTGAAGACGCGTGGAAATGATAGTGGGAGCGATTTTTATGGCCGGATCCGGTCTGGTGAGCCGGGATCGCGCAGCTTTGTGGATGGTATTTGTGTGCAAAGCGGGTACGTGCAAAGAAAAATAGTGACGCCCCCGCGACTGTTCGAAAAAAATGATTGAGTGATTTCACTCTGGAAAATGTTCAAACAGATTTTTCGAGGATTTTACGCTCTTGGGGATTCCGGCGCTTTTGCGCCTCCACCCCCGCCGCGTGGGCATCCCCCATGTTGCGATAGCTCTGAATGAGGTTAATGGAAAATTAAGGGAAAAAACTTCGGAAAAGAAGGGGGTCAAGGGAGCGCTCCCCTTGGGCTGCTTCCCCCTCTGGGGGAGAGAGGGGGTCACGCTCGTAATTGTCAGGAAAATATTTGTGAACTGTTGAAAAAAGTAAGATTCCCTTGGAATCACTATTTCCGGTCCCGCTCCATCAGGTCCTTTGCAATCCAGACCCCGCCCGGGAAGACATCATAGAATCTCCACCGTGACTGGGGCGAGTAGACCCAGATCATCTTTCGGTGATGAGCGGATATCTTCATGGACTGGAGGTAACTGACTTCTTTTGGGAAGATCTCGCAGAGCGCCGGCGCATCCGGTACCGTTCTCCGCGAACGGACAACCTCGATAACCAGCGTGTCACCAGTCTTCATCGCGATGAGATCGAAGGGTATCCGTGACTTGCGGATTGTCGCCGCCATGTATCCCCAGCTCTCCAGTATCCGTGTTGCTTCGCAGATGATCGCATTGCTTCGTGTATATTCCGGTGGCCCGAAGGCCAGTTCATTTCCTCCCGTTTCATGAAAGATGATTGTTGTCTCACCCGCAGCAATCGGGCCGGTTACCGGCTCGGCTGCACGGGGAATAATCCGGTTGCTGTACAAGGCACCGGATGCATTTAGACCCGGTTCGGCCACGTCTCCTTTTTCCGATTCGATCTCGGTCATGTTGTTTTCCTTCTGGTTTTTTTCTGATGTTTACCCTGCATCGCAGGAATCCGGCGTGCGATTCATCGGGCGCTGGTGCTCTTTTACTTTCAAATCCAGAAACGCTGGTTCACGGTTCCGGTTGGAGCCGGGGCTATGGTCCTGCAATTGGTTGTCCTTCGCCAATTGGCGGGTAACCTACCGGACTAAAAGCCTCGAATATAACCCGAAACACCGGACCCGGCGTTATTCACCGATTGGTAAAGAAGGTGTAGAGCGAGAAGAGAGGGGCGTGGCCGCTCGTTTTCCTGTACCGCTTCCCCATGTCCAGAACGTTTTCCCTGGCTGCTACAGTGATCGACTTTTCACCGTTTGCAACTGATGAGGCGGAGGTAATCCAGCGGATCGCTGCTGCGCACTTTTCCTTAAGCGCTGCAAAAGCCTCCTTTGCCCGGATTTTCAGTTGTTCGATGAGTTTGCTGATCATTGTATTGATCCAGATGTTAGCAAATTCAGGTTAAAAAGGTATTTGGTGGGTGCGGGAATTTTCGCAGTTATCTGGCTGTTTTGCGGGAAACGGGGTTCATATTGGGGCTGGATTGGTATAACCTGTTAGCTAGCTTTATCGGGAGGCGGGGGGCGCGGCAATGGGATTTGGAACGGAGGGTTTTGCGGGGCCGGATTCGGAGAGGCTGAGGGAGGTGCGGCAAATGAAGTGGTGATTGGGGATTCTAATTGTCTCAATTTTCTCTCTATTTACTGTATTACAGGGCCGAACAGCTGCCATATTTTGCACTATACTAATAGGCTTATGTTTCGCATACCCGCATATGGAAATTTATTAATAACGTGATACATAGGTATACTCAGTGAGTAAGTCCTCCTGAAAAGGATGATGCCACCCTGAGGTGGATGGGACGAAGTAGGGAAGGGTTCACATTATAAATAATTCAAAATATCCCTTATCTCTTGGTAATTTACAAAAACTTTATTAGATTTTGAATATATGTATATGTGTTATACACGCTATCGTCCTGACACTTCTTGGGACGATAGTTTCTTCTTCTTAAGTCGTTTATTGTAAATTAATGACCGACCGTGTGGCTGTTTTCATCGATAACGGGTATTTATCAAAGGTCCTTACTGATGGTACGAAAATTGATTTTGTAAAATTTTGTGATACTGTTTGTGGTAATAAAGAACGCCTCAGGACATATTTTTACGATTGCAAACCGTACAAAAGTGAACCCCCGACGGATGAAGAAAAATTCAAATCCAGCCAGTATGACAAATTTGCCAATAAAATTGAAGCGCTTCCACGGTTCCAGATGCGGTTTGGTAAATTACGCGAAAATAAAGACGGTACTTACGAACAGAAGCGTGTTGATATCCTGCTTGCGGTTGAGTTAGTCCGATTGAGCTGGTCGGATCAGATACAATATGCAGTTATTGTAACCGGCGATAGTGATTTCGTTCCAGCGATTGAGGCTGCAAAGGATGCAGGCGTTATAACGAAATTATATTATTCCCGCCGATCTGTTCATGATGAACTCCTTTCTGCGGTTGATGAACGGTGCGAAATGGATCAGGAATTCTTTGATATGGTCAAACGGTGAATTACGGAATTATCGAATAAAGATAAGTTGAAGTAATCTCTTTTTTTGAGCGCTACACCCACTTTATCCGTCCGCCACCTGCTTCACCACCGCTCCCGCCCGCTTGTTCAGCTTCATTTCACAACGCCAATTCTGCGAGGAATGGAGGCGACGATGCGAGGCCGGATTCGGGAGATGAGTGGTGCGGCCGATTAATAGTGCCTGATTATAATCGGGGGTTGCTGAATTTTCTCTTTCTATATACTGTATATACAGGCCCGATATCCGTTCTCTGCCCGCACTATACTATAGGGGCATATCCGAAGCACCTATCATCCACCAGCAATAATAACGGTTATGCGTGATACCGATTGCCCGCCGCTTTGGGAGGTGCTGTCCTATCTCTTCTTAATTGTTCTTTCCTTTGCCATGATTGGGTACTTCCTGGTCTGGCTCTCTCTTTGGAAAGCATGCCCCGTGCCCCTTGAGGTGTTTTTTTATCTCCTCGCCTTCTCTGCGATTATCGTGTATAACTTTTTCAGGCTGGCCCGGGTGTTATTTCCTGAGTGGGGGAGGGTGTGATAGAGAGGGATTTGTAATGAAGGGGTTTGTGGGGCTGGAAGGAGAAATAAAATTGAACCTGATGAGATTAGGATACAATTTTGAACCTTTCAGTTAATGGAGATAATAATGTCATATTTAGATACAATTGAAAAATTTTCAACAATAGTTGTGGCAATTGTAAACATAATTTTAGTGTTTTTTGTTTTCCTTCAAGTACGAGATCTTCGTAAACCCGTTATTCTAACAAAAATTCTTACACGTAATCAAGAAGTAGAAGAGAAGCCGGATGTTCTTGTTTCGGATTACCCGTATTTGGCGATAATTAACAGTTCCGATAACGTAGCAAAAAAACTAAACATATCCTATTTGTTTACTATCAAAGGACATCCTGCTATTTCTGTCAACGAACTTCTTTTACACCATCTGAATCCCAAAGAAGCAACAAAAATTGTCCTGAAAAGACAAGCGATTCGAGAAGCCTACCCTGATCTATTTGAATCAGTTACCGAAGGAAAGATAACGCTATTTATTCCCAAAGAAACCTTGCGCATTAACTTGGATGTGAAAATAGAATATAATCCGGTGCTTTTGTCTAAGTTTGGCTATCTGATCGAAGACAATTTTTTTATTGAATGGGGCTCGCTCAAGAGTTATCCCCAATTTAAGGATCACCCACGATTTGATTGTTGGAACAAACGGGATGGGGAATATTATATTTACAAATTTGGTACGCGAGCAGAACGAAAAGAAAATTCAAATCCTGAAAATTGGTGAAATTAAATACCGGGATGCTAACTATGGATAAAAAGCAGGTTATCGCGAAAGATTTGGAATCCAGTGTCGGAGATTATGCTCATGCGGGAGTGAGAGCGGGATTATCCATCGCCCCATTTGTTGGGGGACCTTTAGTTGAATTTTTCACAATGGTCATTGCACCACCTCTTGAAAAAAGGCGAGATGAATGGCTGATAGAAATTTTCACATGCTTAAAAAAAATAGAAAAAGAGATTGAAGAATTTAAAATTGAAAACCTCAAGAAAAATGAAAATTTCATCAGTACATTATTTTATGCAACGCAAATTGCAATGAGGACACATCAACAAGTGAAACTTGAAGCACTTAAAAATGCAGTAATCAATTCTATCTTAACGCCTACTGTCGATGAAAATTTGCAATTAATATATCTGAATCTTGTTGATCGATATACTCCTTGGCACCTGAAATTGTTACAATTTTTTGATATATCTAAGAAAATTTCAGATGATGAAAAAAGGTCTAATTTGGTATTAAGCGTAACAAAGTGATGCTTTAGGAAATGCATTTCCGGAGTTAATTGGAAAACAGGATTTCTACGAGCAAATTGTAAAAGATCTAGTCTCAAACGGCTTGCTTGAAATAACGACCTCCTACGGCAAAAAAATGACTAGCCAAAGAGTTATCGCATTTGAAATGACTGAAATGGGAAAACAATTCTTGAATTTCATTAATTAGAATCCGTTTTAAAATAAATTTAAGGACATTTGTCCTCGTGGCGCCCATTGACTATGAAGATCATGATATAGAGCAAATTGTAGAAAATAGATTTTTTGATTAATCCTCTCTTGAATACAGTCTTCGCGCTGAACCCTTTATCGATAAATGCTGTCGATAAAGAAGTGTTAAAAAACCGGTATAATTGTAAAGAAGAGAAACTAATGATATTGACTAACAAATTATCACTATTTTATCAATGGGCGATAGTGATCATCTTCATGATTCTCGTTGGTCTGTCATTTTTTTTGGTGAATCTCATAGGGGGCGTATGTATTCCCTTTCATGATCGGATTGGTAATTGGTCTAGTGGTGGTTCAACGTTTTATTGTCAGAAGAAGGCTCCCTCCGGCATTTGAGGCAGAAAAAGTCGCAGAATAACAAATCTATACTGTTATCATATAGAAATCCTAATTTTATGCAAGTATGTCGAATATTGATCATCCAATGCCCTGTAAATTGGATCGTGAGGTTAACGATCCCAATTTCGATTCTTTCGGACATATCGATTTTGCATCTGCATTAAAAGATTTAATCGAAGGATGTAACAAACCCCCGTATAGTATAGGTTTGTTAGGAACATGGGGAACCGGAAAAAGTTCCATTAAATCGTTGTATTGTAATGATCTCATATCCGATACCGTCAGGGATACCAATGGGAAATTACGGAAAGACAAAATTAAAGAAATTACATTTAATGCATGGAGATATGGGGGAAACGGGGGAAATACTAACATAAAACGAGCTTTGTTAAGGCACGTATTCATCGAACTTGGTGGAAATGAAGAATCATTTCAAGATCAAATATACCACACAGTAATAGAAAAATTTTCATCGGAATTATCACATGAAAAATTCCTAAAAAAATTAAAGGGGCATTTTCTCAATACTTTTTATGTTGCGCTTTTTTCTGCTTTTATTATTATTGGATTTTTTCTTCTTTTTAATTTGTTATTTCCTTCAAATTTACCTATAGCAACAATTTTAACCTTTTTTTTCATAGTTTTTATTTTCTATTTCATGAAATATTATTTGAATTTCCAATCTGCTTTTGAAAAATTTATTGAGAATATTAGAATTAAACATCCGAATACTGAAATTGAACAATGGGAATCACTGTTATTCGCACAAATAAAAAAATTTCACATTGAAAATCAAAAATTTGAGAAAATTGTAATTTTCGTAGATGATTTAGATCGTCTGTCCCCAACAGAAATGGTTGATGGTTTAGATGGAATTCGAACATTTATGGAAATCCCTCCGGAAAAGAATGGTTCCGCATTAGGAATGGTGTTCGTAATTTCTTGCGATGAATCAAGAGTTGCAGAGGCCATCCGGAGCAGAAATGAAAATTCGGATCTTCCCGGTGCAATAAGATCTGAGGATGATGCTCGACGATACTTGGATAGGATTTTTCAGTTCAGATTGGAGATTCCGCCTTTTCCGAAATATGACATGCGTGAATTTGCACTTGCGGAAATAGAAAAAATATATCCTCAAATGATTAAAGAAATTGAAAAGACCGGAGTTTCAAAAAAATCATTTATTAATCAACTTATACCCCCATTTGTGAGTAATCCTCGAAATGTCATTCAATTAGTCAATGCATTTTCACAATCATGGTGGATTGCAAAAAAACGGGAACTTAAGGGGACCGGAACAGAACGTTGTGGTGGATTACTTGAAGGAACGATTACCAAATATCCAAAAACATTAGCGATTATTTGTGTTTTTAAAGTAAATTTTCCCCATTTTTACGATAAATTACTTCGACACCCAACATTAATTAAAGATTATTCTCAGGTCATTTTCGATTCTAACACAATCTTTGAAAACTTAGATAGATATACACAGTTCTTACTCCACGATTATTTTTCTGAAGAATCTATCTCTCCAAAAAAACCAAAGTATACTGCAAGCCAAGCACCATTGCATCAATTTATTCAAAGCATTCAGGGTCACAAATGGCCTGAGGCGTCTCTTCATCCATTCCTTGCATTGAACCAAGATGCAATTAGCCGAAAATATGCAACAATTACCATTAGTGTGTATGATTCTTTAATTCTAGGAAGTCCCGAGGGAGTGATTCAGAATTTAGGAATCCTTCTGACTGACGACAAAATATCTTCTGAACATGCAGAACTATTAAACAAATTAATGGACGATGTGCAAGAGCAGGAACCTGAGGAAAATATTCAAAACGCAAAATTTGTTATTGCTTCCATAATCAATAGAATTCCCGATAAATTCCAATCGGGTTCAATCGAATTTGTCAATTCTGCACTTGTTTCATCTCAAGATTTTAGATCAAGAATTGGTATAGATAAAATTACACAATTGATTGATATTGCGCACCCGGAAGATCAAAAGAAAATTGTTACATCATTGATAGACGACGCATTTGGACACGAAAAATTTGAAGTCAAATTAAATTCTCAACAATCTCCGACATTGGATGAGGCGGATTCTCTTGCAACAAAAATAAGCAAATTATCGTTGTTAGTGTGGAAAAATCATGATTTACCTGAAAAAGCCAAACAAACTCTTACCGACTGGTTATTCTCAAGAAAAATAACCTTGAAAACAGAATCTACAAACCTGAAATTCACAATTCTTGAAGATCTTATGTCTCAATTTGAAGACCAATTAATTCCTGCAATGGGTTTGAAATATACTGATTTAATAATCAGCGAATTTGAGAATGGGAAAGAGTCTGGTCTTAATGTTGAAGTAACATTGGCTAGGTGCAAAAAAATCCTCAGTTCCGAAGGTCAGAACGGTGGAGAAAACCGAATAGAATTATGGAAACAACTATCTCGTCTAGTTGCGGTGAAAAATGAAAAAGCAGTGTTACTAGCTCGTGAACTTGCGGAAGAATTTAAAAATTTTGCTCGTGATTCTCAATTAACGCCATTTATCAATAAGTTATCGGATAGGCTTGTTCAAGACACAAATAGCGAGGACATGGACGAATGGAAACAATGCGCAACGACTCTCATCACTTTCGTTAAACTACCGAATGTAACAATTAATCCAGATTTAATGGACAAAATAATCATTTTAAGTGATTTCTATATCCAAGGTGAAGGATCAGCCAATATTGGGATTGAACTTTTAGAAATCATCATTTCCTTAAACAAAGAAAAATCGAAAACAATTATACACAATGCAATTAGCAAGATACATGAAGATTTGCCAAAAATGTCTGTTATTTGGCTCGCAAATAATTATTCAAAAGTTCTTGGTTTAAAGGAAGAGCCCGCACTTGCTCTGGAATTGAATAAATTTTTTGCGGATATACCAACGTCTCAAGAAAAATTAAAAAATTATAATTTCTTTTTGTCTCACTTATCAGAAACAAGCGTTTCAGAAACAGCAATACAAAATCACATTGAATTAGCTTTAGCTCAAATCGCTCTTCAATGGCCAAGCTTCGATAAACATGGAATTCATATTCTTCGGATACTTTCGCCATTGTTTAAATATTCAATCTCTCTGAAAGCAAACCAATCTTTTCAACTGTTTATTACTGCAGTTATGACCAATCCAAAAATCATTGCTGATGTGCATGGATGTTTCATCGGGCACTGGTCACCAAAAATTACATTTGCAACCCAGGTATTTTTTGATAGCAGTATAGAATTAGCAACCAAAAATCCAACCACGGCCAACGTTGGAAACATTCTTATTTCTTGCCAAGAGTTGTTGGGGAAAATGAATATTTCATCTGATAAAAATACGGTTAGTTTAAATACAGCAGCATTGGCTTTATGGTCCAATTGCCCGAACGAATCGATGCAAGTAATTATGTCATTTAAAAATGCTCCGAGTTCCGACTTAGTTGCAAATCTCAGCGAAAAGACTAGTCTTGAGAACGAATTGATTTATTCAAATCTTGGGATGTCTTGGTCGCATATTTCTTCGATTCAAGTTCCAACGGAAAGAGTTCAAACTGCAATATTACTTTTAGCCAAAGGAAAAATTAAAAAACCAAATGTGGAGGATGCCGCCCTTTCTTTATGGTTCCAATCACTTAACAACAATAAATTTGTATCAGATGATATACTCACATTGATAAAAGTACCAACTCTTCAAGATGAACAACTCTTGAGATTGTGGAACATCGCATTTTCATCAAAAGAGAAGTTGGACAAAGAACTATTTTCAGAATTTCTTACATACGTTTTAGTCAAAGCTGGTTTTGATAAAACTTCTAATGCGATATTTGAACAGAGATCCAACGTCGAAGAGTTATTCAGAGATGCGGATGAGCGAAATAGACTATCTGAGAAATTAGTTGATTCATATTTATTGTGTGAGAATATTGACAGGAAAAGGAAAATCGTTCAAATTATTAGGGATTTAAGAGGTTCATCTAAAATCGTAAAATTGATGGATTACTTAAAATCCCTGAATTCCGATGATGTGGAAATTTTTCTGGATGCTTTTCCCAATGAGAGAGAAGTTATTGGGAAAATTGCCGATGCAATAAAAGAAAGAGACCATATTCCAGAAAACGGATAAACCAGGAATTTTTTTTACCCTTATCACCCCCTAGCTTCATCCCTTCTTCCAATCGCCGCTCAACTTCAATAAAAAAAATGTGCTCTGTAGAAAAGCTCAATCCAGACAAATTGTATAAACCTGTCAAGGTTAGCGAGAATAATCTTACATGAGATTTCCTTCTTCTGGATCTGGTATATCCTGGATTTGAGATCAGCCCCGTACCTTCTTTTCAGGACCGAGAATTTTGGTTTCGACCAGGAAACGTTTACGATACCGGACAAAGTCAAAATTGTCGGTCATCTCCTTTCGATATTTCCCCCAGACATTCTTGGTGCCCTGATGGATCCGAGCAGGAATAATCGAATCCGCGTTGAGAGTTTCACGAATATACCGGTGCATTTTCTCGGAATCGTATCCCCGGTCCATAACATAGCACTGAGATTTATGGAGTTTACGAAATTTCTTCAGAAGTATGAATGCGTGTTTCGAGTCGTGAACCCGGCTTTTTGAGATCGTGAATCCGGTAATTACCTGCAGGTCGGTATCAACAGAAATCGATGTTTTCAGGAAATGTTTTCGGATTTTTCCGGTTCTTTCGGAGTAATAATGACTACAGTACCCGCTGGTAAAACCGGATGAATCAATTGCCGTAATGGAGATCATATCGTCGTCCGAATAGAATAGTTTCAGGGTATTTTTTAAAAGGAGATTGAAGTATTGGGGTTTGATACGACAGAGAAATTTTTGAAGGGTTGTGAAATGAGGAATCGTTGTGAGACCGAGTACTGCCCGGATTCGATCCATTTCTTCGAGGTTCCAGATGACGGTACGATAATCTTCTTTCCGATATTCTTTGAAAAGAATTAGTGTCAACAGCTGATGCTGAGTGTAATCTTTTCTCGAATATTTACAGGAATACGGGGTGAGTCGTGTGGACTGTACTAGGGAATATGCATGTTTGATAAAACTGATATACCGGCCTGACGATTTCTTTATTGTCTCCTTATTCGTTATGGGCATAACAAAATAAGGAGACACCGTACCTTAGATCTTTTGGTCGTTTTTTTCTCGGTTGCTCTTCGTTAGGAGAGCTTTTCTACAGAGCAAAAAAATGAATCAAACCCCGCTCAAAAAATTCAGTCGCACCATGATTTTATTTTTCAAATCGCAACTCGTTTAAAAAAACAAAATCGAACTTCACTTAAAAAATAAAAATCACACTTTGATTTTATTTTTCAAACCACAACTCGTTTAAAAAAACAAAATCGATCCTCAATTAAAAAATAAAAATCACACTTCGTTTTTATTTTTCAAATCAAACCATGATTAAAAAAATAAAAACGCAATCCTAATCATGGTCCCGGACTTCAAAATAGAACAACCTCCTGCGAACCCCCGACATAAACCCGCCCCGGCATCTCACCCAATCCGCACATCCGGCCGCTCAGCCGGATAAATCGATCCTTGATGAAAAAATAAAAATCACACTTCACTTTGAATTTTAAAATCACAACTCGTTTTAAAAAATAAAATCAAACCTTGATTAAAAATTCAAAATCACACTTCGTTTCAAATTTTAAAATCACAACTCACTTTTAAAAAATAAATCAAAGCTCGATTAAAAAAAATCCAAACCGATCTTCAAATTAAAAATTAAAAAATCCGAAAAAACCAGGCACTGCCAAAAAAACCAAAACCCGCGAAAGTTCCCACTCCCAACAAAAGAAAATCGACAAAAATGAAATGGGCCTGACCGGATTCGAACCGGTGACCTCCGCCGTGTAAGGGCGACGTCATAACCAACTAGACCACAAGCCCAATTTCTTACTAATGTTACCCTGAAGACTATTAATGGTGTTGATAAATCCCCACAGGGATTAAAAAAAAATTATTCCTTCTTAGGAGGCAGCTTGATATCGATACCAAACTTCTCGGCATTCTTATCCGCGATCGCCTGGATCGCCGCTATCTCCGCATCCTGCCGCGTGGGCTTGAAGAGGTGGCGGAACCGCTTCTGGGTTTTTAAATACTCCTCGACGGGTTTGCGCACTACCTTCTTGACCTTTGTCACCTTGCCATCGAGCATCTCGTAGTTGACCCAGAGGCCCGTCTCGATCGCGAGCTTTGCGATCGCGATGGTCTGCTCGCCTTCAAAGCCCCACCCGGTGCAGCAGGGCGCATGGATCTGCACGTAGCTGGGACCGGGGGTTGCGATCGCCTTCTCCACCTTCTGGAGGAGATCTGCGGGGTAGGCAATCGACGTGGTTGCCACATACGGCGCACCGTGTGCCGCAAGGATCGCCGGCATGTCCTTTTTCGGCCGCTTGTTGCCAAACGAACATTTGCCTGCCGGGCTCGTGGTGGTGCTGGCATCGTAGGGCGTGGCGCCCGACCGCTGGATACCGGTGTTCATGTAGGCCTCGTTGTCGTAGCAGATGTAGGTGAAATCGTGGCCGCGCTCGAAGGCGCCGCTGATACAGATCATACCGATATCGAAGGTTGCGCCATCGCCCGCCATGATCACGACTTTCTCTTTGCGGCCCTGCTTCTTGAGCGAAGCCTCGATGCCCGATGCAACCGCGGCCGCATTCTCGAACAGCGAGTGGATCCAGGGCACCTTCCATGCAGTCTCTGGGTAGGGCGTGGAGAAGACCTCCATGCATCCCGTGGACGAGACAAAGATCGACTCCTTGCCGGCCGCTTTGGTGACGAGCCGTGCCGCAAGGGCAGCGCCGCAGCCACCGCAGGCCCGGTGGCCGCAGTCGAACAGTTCACAGGTCTTTTCTGCCATTTCAGATCAACTCCTTGCGCAGGCCATAGAATATATCGCCCTGTCCTTTCTCGCAGAGTTCGACAATCTCCCGGATGTTCCGTTTCCGGACATCCCTGCCGCCAAGTCCCAGCACATAGCCCTTCACCGGGATGGTGGCGCCATAGAGGGCGTCCCTGACTTCCATCGCAGTCGCACCACCTTTTGCGCCAAGCGAGATGTTCTTGTCCAGCACCGCAACCCGCTTCACGTGGGCAAGCATCTTTGCGATCTCTTCTGACGGGAATGGCCGGAAGACGCGGATCTTCAACAACCCGACTTTCTTTCCTGAGGCACGCATCTCATCGATGGCATCCTTGACGGTACCGCAGATGGATCCCATCGCAACGATCGCTGTCTCGGCATCGTCGAGTTTATAGCCTTCGATAAGCGCGCTGTAGTCGCGGCCGAACATGTCGCCGAACTCCTTGCCGGCCTTTGCGATCACCCCTTTCGCATCTTTCAGGGCCTTGTCCATCTCGTACCGGAATTCCAGGTAATAGTCGGGCGTGGCGTACATGCCGAAACTGATCGGGTCGGCTGCATCGAGGCGCTCGTACGGGCTGAACTTCGGGAGGTATTTATCGACATCTTCCTGCGTGAGCATATCGATGGGTTCGTACGTGTGCGACAGGATGAACCCGTCAAAGCAGACGAACGCGGGGAGCTGGATTGAATGGTCTTCTGCCACCTTGTATGCGAGCAGGTGCAGGTCGGTTGCTTCCTGGTTGTCCTCGGCATAGAACTGGAGCCAGCCTGCATCCCTTAACGAGATGGAGTCCTGCTGGTCGTTCCAGATCGAGAGCGGTGCTCCCAGCGCCCGGTTGGCAATCGACATGATGATGGGCAGGCGCATACCTGCGGCATTGAAGCAGACCTCGGCCATCAGCATAAGGCCCTGCGAGGTGGTTGCAGAGTAGGTCCGGGAACCCGCTGCACTTGCGCCCACGCAGGCTGAGAGAGCGGAGAGTTCATTCTCGACGGTGATATATTCGGCGTCGAGCTGGCCGTCTGCAACAAAATCGGCCAGTGCTTCGACGATATGGGTCTGGGGGGTGATCGGGTAGGCAGAGATCACCTGCGGACGGCAGAGGCGGACTGCCTCGGCAATGGCATGCGACCCTTCTGTTATCTCCAGCATTTATTTTTCCTCCTGTTTCATGGCAATTGCTTCCTTGGGGCACTCGACAGCGCAGATACCGCAGCCCTTGCAATACGTATAATCGGGTTCGAAGGTTCCTTGGGCAGTCTCATGCACGCATCCCTCAGGACAGAGCGTCTGGCACATCCCGCACTTCGAGCATTTTTCGTGATCGAATTCGGGCTTGAATACGCGCCACGATCCGGTCTTGTTGTCCCGCGCTTTTCCCGGCCGTGCCCGGCATCCGACAGCGAGCGCCATTATGCCGCCCCCTTGACGATATCGAATGCCACTTTGGCAGCAGCGATGTTCTTGGCCGCGAGTTCCTTCGGGAAGCGGTGGTTGAGTGCCTTTTCCAGGGCCGAGAACTGGATCTCGCCCGTTGCGGCAGCAAATGCTCCCATCAGGGAGGTATTGGTGATGGGCAGCCCGATTGCCTTGAGTGCAATCGAGGTGGCATCGATCGTGATGAGCTTCACGCCGTCCGGCACGGTGTAATCCGGCTTCTTCTCGGTGTTGACGATCACGATGCCGCCCTTCCGTACGCCCATGAAGACGTTGACGTCTTTGATCAGGGTGCTGTCCTGCACAATGATGTAATTGGGTTCATACACCTGGCTGCGAAGACGGATTGTTTTGTCATCGAACCTGACAAATGCCTGCACCGGAGCCCCGCGCCGCTCAACGCCAAACGCCGGAAATGCCTGGGCAAAGACGCCGCCTTCAAACGCGGCGACTGCAATCAGTTCGGCAGCAGTGACTGACCCCTGGCCACCCCTGCCGTGGATACGTAGTTCTCTCAAGGAAATCCCGGATAATATTACATGATTAATCGATATAAATCCTAGAGATCGACATCGAGCCCGAGAATCGTCCTGCTGCCGGAAAAGACGTCCCGGGCGATCCGGGCAAGACCGCGGGAAGCGCACCATTCATCGTACACGGCCACATCCGTGCCCAGAAGGTTCCGTACTTCAGGTGCAATGGCCGGTGCAAGACTGCCCGCAAGCGCAATCGAAGCGCGGGGATTAAGGAGCCGCAGTGCGGCACACTCCATAGCCGAGAACATCGCTATGGCCGGGATACGCGATGCTTCGGGCAGGGAGAAGTTCACCCCCGCGTGCTGGAAGGCCTCGTTTGCGGTGCACTCCCCGGCATCGACCTTCCGGATCGCGTCCACATCGAGCGCCCCGTGCATAGTCCCGGGTGCAAAGATGCAGGCATCGAACGCCCCGACCAGTTTCCCCGCGGACACGAGCAGGGAAACCGTATTGGAGCTCACGTCCGAGACGATCACGTCCCCGCCGAGCGCATGGCAGGCCTCGTACGCAATCCCGATCTTCTCCGGGCTCGTCTGGTGGGAGTAGGCCTTGAAGCGCAGGTCCGTGGGCGAACCCCGGTGGATACCCGGGATCACGATGGCGGGAATCCCGCTGCCGGCAATCTCATCGAAGACCCGGGTGCCGCCGCCGATGTGCTTACCTGCACCGTCGCGGCTGATGATCCCCCGGTTCTTCACCTTGCCAATCGAAGTGATGGACGTGATCCCATCGCCCATGGAATAGCAGAGCGCAATTCCTTCAATTTTGTCTATCGGGCAGAGCGGGGAGAGCGTGTCCGTTGTAAAATCCCGGGCAGTCTCCCGCGAAATTTTGAATTGTCCGCTTTCTCCGGCAAACCGCATAGCGCTCGTGCCGTGATCAATCCCGATAAACATAGCAGTAATCCTATAGCATGGATGACATATTAGGTATTGATGTTTGATGTGGTAACAGGGGGAGCCGGGTTCATCGGTTCGCACCTGGTTGACACGCTCGTTGCACAGGGTAACGAAGTCTTGGTGATTGACTCGCTCTGCGCCGGGCGCAAAGAGACGATTGCACGGCACCTGGATTCCTGCAAGATCCGGTTTTTACAAAAAGATCTGCTGGGCGATGGCTGGCAGGATGCAATCGAGGGAGCCGACCGGCTCTTTCACCTTGCGGCAGACCCCGATGTCCGGCAGAGCGCCGTGAACCCGGACCCGACCATACAGAACAATATCATCGCAACGTACCGGGTGCTCGAAGCCATGCGCAAGTACCAGGTACCCGAACTGGTGTTCACCTCCACGTCTACCGTTTATGGCGATGCAACGATTATTCCCACACCGGAAAACTATACCCCGCTCGAACCGATCTCCGTATACGGGGCAAGCAAGCTGGCCTGCGAGTCCCTGATCTCGTCCTACTGCCACTCGTTTGGCATGAAGGCATATAATTTCCGGTTTGCCAATATCATCGGCTCCCGGAGCGGCCACGGGGTCATCACCGATTTCATCAAAAAACTGGAGCAGAACCCCCTTGAGCTGGAGATTCTCGGTGATGGGAAACAGACCAAATCCTATCTCGAAGTGCACGAGTGCGTTGCGGCAATGCTCTTTGCCGTGGGGCATGCGAAGGGCACGGTCAATACCTTCAATGTGGGGTCCGAGGACTGGATCGATGTGAAGAGTATTGCGGAGATCGTTGTTGAAGAGATGCACCTTGACGGCACGAAGTTCCGGTTCACCGGCGGCGAACGCGGGTGGGTCGGCGATGTGCCGAGAATGCAGCTCGCAGTCGAGAAGATCAAGGCGCTGCGCTGGAAACCCCAGCTGGGTTCTAAGGAGAGCGTGCGGATCGCCGTGCAGGCAATGCTTGCCGAACGGTAATGAGGCAGTCATGAAGTATATCGTCATTTGCGGGGACGGCATGGCCGATGAGCCTATCGAGGCGCTTGGCAACAAAACTCCGCTCGAATATGCCAAAACCCCGAACATGGACCGGATGGCCCGCGAGGGTGCCTGCGGTTTGCTGCGCACGATCCCCGACGGGTTCGAGGCGGGCAGCGATATCGCCAATATGTCGATCCTCGGGTATGCCCCGGAGCTGTATTATACCGGCAGGGGGCCGCTTGAGGCCCTGAGCATGGGTGTTGAGCTTGCACCGGCTGATGTGGCATACCGCTGCAACCTCGTGACGGTGGAGGATAACACCATGGTGGATTTCTCTGCCGGCCACATCTCCAGCGAAGAGGGAGCAGAGCTCTTTGCATCGCTCCAGCCTGCAATACCCGAGGTGACGCTCCGGGCAGGGGTCAGCTACCGCAACCTGCTGGTTGTCCACGGCGGCCAAGGGGCAGCATCAACGCCTCCGCACGATATCGTCGGGCAGGGGATCTCCCCCTACCTGCCCAAGGGAGGCGACGCGGAACTGCTCCATCTGTGCATGGAGACGAGCCGGCAGGTGTTCGATCGCCATCCGGTAAATGTTGCCCGGAGAGCGGCAGGCAAACGCATCGCTACCCGGATCTGGCCGTGGAGCGGCGGGCACAAGCCGGCGTTTCCCCTGTTCGAAAAGAAGTATGGGAAAAAAGGCGGTATCATATCCGCAGTCGATCTTTTGCAGGGGATAGGGCGCTGCGCGGGAATGGAGATCATCCGGGTGCCGGGCGCAACGGGGTATCTCGATACCGATTACGATGCCAAGGCGCGGTACGCGCTCGCGGCAATGGAGCACCTGGACTTCCTGTACTTGCACATCGAGGCACCCGATGAAGCGGGACACATGGGGAGCATTGAGGAGAAAGTCAAGGCGATCGAGCGGGTGGATGATGTTGTCGGCACGATCCTCGATCAGTTTGACGGGGTTGTCGCGGTGCTGCCGGATCACCCGACCCCCATCCGGGCAAAGACCCATACCCGCGATCCGGTGCCCTTTGCGGTGCGGGGGAAGGGAACGGATGATACCAGGGAATTCTCCGAAACGGCAGCCCGGTCGGGAGGCCTCGGGATGAAAAACGCGGTGGATTTCCCGGGGTTCTTATTTAGTTAAAAGAAAGTGCGGCATCAGTACCCTGCTTCATCACGAATCAGTGGGGGTAACTTTCATCATTTGCGCACACTTTACAGCGGATACTATGTATTCTCAAACTGTCAACTATCATCCATGCCATACCAGATCATCGATGCCGGTGCGTACCTGAACGGGCAGGTCCGGGCTGGAATCATTACCCAGGAAGATGCTGATCTTATCCACGAATTTTGCGAAGAGCGGAAAGCAACAAAGCATATCGCTGAGGCAACCGCCCTGGTCACTTCGAAGGGTCTATCAAAGTTTGCACCATCGATTGCACCCTTCAAACAGTGTACGACTTTAGACATAATTAAGGGTATCAATTCCGTGGAAACAAAATGGAAACAGAACACCCGGCGGTTACGAATTTACTATCTCAAAGAATTCGCGCATTGGCTGGTAGATGAGGGATATAATTCTACCATCAATATCAAGAAACTGGATAGCATCAAACCCCCCACGGCAGACAAGGCAACAAAAACCGCATCGCAGATGATCTCCGAAGAAAAAATAGATGAGATGATACGGTCCTGCAAGACCTCCCGGGACCGGGCATTAATCGCTTTCATGTATGAAGGGGCACTCAGGCCGATCGAAGTTCGGGAAGCAACCTGGAATCAGATCACCTTTGACCAGTACGGTGCAATATTCAACACGTCTAAAAAGACCGGCAAACCCCGGTATATCCGGCTCATCCGCTATTACGGGTATCTCGCATCATGGAAGGCAGACTATCACCCGGGAGTTCCCGAAGGTGATGCTCGAGTATTTGTCACGGGTCCGGGCAAAATCCTATCCCGGCAGTATTTCCATGATATCATCGCCCGGGCAGCTCAGGCAGCGGGTCTTAAAGACGTGTTCCCCTACATCATCAGGCATAGCAGGATAACTGCAATGGTCACGCAGAAGATCCCGGAATCTGTAATTAAATTGCAGGCATGGGGCAACATCGCCACACCCATGATGGCAACCTATACCCATCTCAGCAATGACCAGATGGACGATGTTTTATTAGAGACTGCCGGGGTCAAGCGGGTAGGACGGCCCAAGGGTCCGAGCATGAAGCCCGTTCAATGCCAGGACTGTTCGGTAATTAACGTACCGGGGGCACAGTTCTGTTACAAGTGCGGGCGTTCCTTGACCGGCGATAGTTTGACCAAGATGGAACGGATGAAACGGGATGTCTATGAAAATCCCGATGAACTCATTGCCTTCCTGCAGGATCTCAAGAAAGAGCGGGAAGGGAAGGGTCCATAATTTTTCCTCGGACTCCGACCGGGCACGCGAACAAATGGATCTGGCACAGAAGAAAATTATGGAGTCGTGTAGCTTCTCTCCGTCGTCTTTTTCAAACGATCAGATGAAATTATTCAAGTGAGTGAAAGTTTTTTTGAGGATGTTACGCCCAACGGGACTCCGCCGCTCGCCGTAGATACCTAGAATCAGGGGGTATGTACCCTCAGGGAAAATACGCCTAAATTGGGCTCCGTTTACCATACCTTTGTCCGGAAAAGCCCGTAAAACGGTCCGATTTGAGGGTGTAAAATAAGTGCCTTAATATCGCTCTGATTGACAAAATACGGCAGGAGTGGGTTTTATTTGGAGGCTGCCAAAGGCCCTTAAATCAACGCAAATTTTGCCACTTATTTTATCCCATCCGGACCCGGAAAGGCTGCCGGAATGCGAATATGAGGGTCGTTTTTTCAGGGGACGAATTATAAAAATAATGAGATGGAGACTACCCGGGAAAATGTGGAAATTATGCAGGGTTCATGAAGGGTTTGAAGGGTTTAAGACGGGTTCATGAAGGGTTTGAAGGGTTTAAGACGGGTTTGTGGTGGGTTCATCAGATCTCGTTTTATTGAGAATGTACTCAGTGTTACGTCCTGTTTTTCCTCTCTTCATAAAAATCCCCCGGGTACAGAGATCATTTAATTCACGCAATGCAAGACTCGAACTTATCTTCGAATTTTCACGATACCCCTTATTGGTAATCGCCCCCTGCTCCCTCGCGTAGTGCACTGCCTGAACCTGCCGGTCAGAAAGTCCCATTGCGAGAAGTCGCTCATCCGTGTAGAATTCTTTGTCGAACGTCACGCTGAACCAATCCGGATGTGCAGAAAACTCCGGCTCAGGAATCCCGTGATTCTGGCAGAGCGTAATCATGCGGCTTGTACCTGTGCCCCACTTCTCCAGCAATTCCCCGTAATAAAAGACCTGGGCGAGCAGCGTATTTCGCGGTAGCGAACGATGTCCCTCCTGCCGGAGTTCATCAACCGTCATCCCTCCCGTAAGCCCACCGGGGTTCGTAATCACCACGCGGTCATCGTAAACGCGGATCTGGATCTCGGCGCCGGTCTGGAAATAATCCCGGTGGATAAGTGCATTGATCACCGCTTCACGCAGGGCTTTGATCGGGTAATCCCAGATCTCGGTTCGTTGCATTGCAGACAGCGGCTCCGTTTTGGCCGGCTTTTCATTGAATTCATACCGGACCTGCATATATTGCTGGAACAGTTGCACCGCTGCGTCCACCTGCGAGAAGAGATTGCCTTTCAGGATTTTGTCATCGATGATGGTAATGGCGTCCTTGAACCGGCCCATGTGTATCTGGGCAGAGGTGAACGACGCCTGGGGATTTTTCCCGAACAGCAGTATCGCGCCACGGGTAATTTTTCCGTCCCGGATTAACTCGAGTTTTTGAAGGAGGTTCTCAACAGACTCATCATCGCGGGCAAACGGGAGCCGGTTTTTAGCAAGTTCGAGAAAACGCATTATCGCAGCGGGGTCGATCTGCTCAAGAGTATAGTTGTCAGCGATGCTGTCCCATTGAACCCCAAGTTTTGTGATGAAGTACCGCCCGAGCTGCTCTGACGGGATCTCGCGGGTTGTGTTGCCGATTCGCTGAAAGTATCTGCCCCGGCATGTGGCAAGGGTTGTACCGGGCTTTACTTCAATAACAAGGACAGGCCGATCGTTGTGCTGCTGGACAGAGACCGCTGGCTGGACCCGGAGAATCTCCACAATCTGGTTAATGATAACCTGCTGTGCCCGGTCATCACCGGTCCAGCCGATGACCGTTCCATTATCCCTTACTCCGATAATGAGGGTCCCGCCCTTGGTATTGACAAATGAGGCTAGCGCTTCAAGGCCGTGGTCGTTCCACTGCTCTTTGAATTCCACATTCTCGCTTTCGCCGTGCCGGATAAGTGCAGTGAGATTGTCCATTGGGCAGGTACTCCAGTTTAAAATCCTGTTTTTAAAGATACGGGTTGGTGCGTTATTGATTTATGCATAATTGCTGGAAAATGAGAAACCGGTAAATACATTGCGCCGCGATCTTTTTGCTGGCCTGATGACGCTCGGTCATGTTCACTCGTCCTCGTTCCGCTCGCTTGCGCTCACTGCACTCCGGCTCGCTTCACATCACCTCCCTGTTTCTCGCGGTTGACCGGGCACACGATGACGCCCCTGGCTCATCGCGCTGCTCCAGCGCCAGCGGCTGCTCCCGCCCGCTCCTCACATACCGATTCGCGGAATGTTCGTCGCTGTTGATCGAACTCATGCCGAACGCTCAGTGACACATTCACCCCGACCTCGCGCTGATGCACTCGCCCGGTGCGAACGTGGGCCGCTGCGGCCTGACAACCACCCCTCTCATTCTATCGAAAATCGCGTGTTCGATACCTGGCAATTCGAGCACTCATTGTTTCACGCAATCCACACAATAATTGCTGTTAAATAGATGTATGGGTGCGCAGTGTGAAAGTGATTTACATGCGCCGTTTACGATTTGAAGCCCGTATAACCCCTAAAACCAAAACCTTAAATTTCAAATAAACCCATCTTAACAAATCGGGTCCAGGGGCTTACCAGAAATCCTGCAATTCTAGGACGTTTTCCCCCGTAAAACCCGGTCAGAAGGAGTTCTGTATGAAAAAATCTGATACCATAGGAAAAGATCACGCACTCACTCGCCGGGTGAGACCGTGAAGGACAAAGAAGGAAAAGCAGGGGCCACCGTCGCTAAACAAATCGCCCCTGCAACCACCCACCGATTACCAAGTAAAACAGTAGGGGCTGACTCAAATGTTGTACGGGAAGATTAATGATTCTTGTTCTAACTACACTCCCCTTCGGGTAACGCGCGAAGATATTGCGGCGTTTGAAACCCAGACAGGATTTTTCGGTCTCGGCCAGCGGATGGTTCGGGCCGGTATCTGGACTATTGTTAACGAAGGGGAAGGGTATGCCATCAAAGCCCGGGCCTGAAACCCGCACTGGTGCTGATGCTCCGCGAGATGTCGTGGAGCCCGGTGAAACGGATTCTCTTGAAATCGCATCGGAGCAGATCGAAGGCATCCCGCTCTATCTTATCCCGCGAACTATCGCGGACCAGATCCAAGAGAAGCGTGAAGCGGTTGCCAGTATTGATGTGCGGCAGGGTGTCGGACATTTCTACACGATCACGATAATGACATCAGGGCCCCGTGTGCTCCGGCGCAAGCGTAGAAAAGAGAAGGCAGCAAAGACCGGAGGAGTGACCGGTGAATAACCGCTCCTTCTCCCGGACAACCAGCAGCGGCCAGAGCACAAAGGTGAATCGTGGATGGACTGCTCCGTGATGCAGTTGCCCGGATAGCCGGGCCCGGGCAGGTCGTCGAGGTCCGTGCGCTTGCGGACCTGAACACGCACAGCGGGTACTTCAACGACTATGACGCGCTTGTGCGCCAGGTTGAAGCTCTGGGTACTGACTCATCGATCCAGGGCATCTACATCACGCTCAACGAAGTGAACCCCGCCCTCTTCTCACGGAGGGCGAACCGGATCAAGATGCGGCTTGGGAAGAAGGACAGTTCAACGAGCGATGCGGATATCCTGTGTCGCCGCTGGTTGCCCATCGACATCGACCCGCTGCGACCGAGCGGCGTATCGAGCACGGATGAAGAGCACAGCCTTGCGCTTGCTAAAGCGGAGGAAGTCGCCCGGTGGATTGCCGGGCTCGGCTTCCCCGAACCGATCCGGGCGGACTCCGGCAACGGTGCGCACCTGCTCTACCGCATCGACCTGCCGAATGATGACGCTGCAACGGCGCTCGTGAAGGCGTGTCTCACGACGCTTGACACGCTCTTCTCGGATGAGCGGGTGAGCGTGGATACGGCGAACTTCAACGCGGCCCGCATCTGGAAGCTCTACGGGACCGTATCCCGGAAGGGTGACAGCACGCCCGAACGTCCGCACCGGAGGAGCCGCATCATCTCGGCCCCGGATGTGCCCGGTGTAGTAACCCGCGAACAATTGGAAACAATTATCGCCCGGCTCCCGACCGAGGCCCAGGCAACGCAGCCGCCTAAGGCAAAAGACAAAGGCATCGACCTGCGCCGATGGTTATCCGATCATGGGATTGGCGTGCAGTCCGAGAAGCCGTATAGTGGCGGAACGCTCTACGCACTCGACCAATGTCCGTTCTCATCAGCGCATAAGGACGGGGCGTTTGCTATCCAGTTTGGGAGCGGTGCGATCTTTGCGGGATGCAAGCACGCATCCTGCGGGGGCGGTACTCAGCGGTGGCAGGAACTCCGCGAGAAGTTCGAACCGGGCCGGGTGGACCGGCGGAAACAATGGGAGCAAACACAGACTGCTCAGCGGAAAGAACGGACGAAGATGAAGGCGGAGCAAGAAGGCGGTGCAGGTCCGGCACTACCCGAGGATCCTTACCTTCGGGCAGAGGCTGCCGAAGTGCTCGCACACGGCGACCCGCTGACACTCATGCTCACTGCCTTTGCACAGGAGCATATCGGTGATGAGATTCTTGCCCGGTGCATGCTCCTCTCGATGGCCTCGCAGGCAGTGCAGAACTCGGACGGGCTGCATGTCTCGGTCACGGGCGAGAGCGGGAAAGGCAAGACCCACGCTTTCAAGAAGATGATGCGGCAGGTACCGGACCGGTACAAAGTGAAAGGCACGATGAGCAACAAGGCGCTCTATTACATGACCGACCTCTCCCCCCGGACCGTGCTGATGAGTGATGATACTGAGCTGTCGGATGCCATCCAGGAGATCCTGAAGTCAGCGACCTCGAACTTCCACGAGCCGATCACCCACACAACGGTAACAAAGGACCTGACCCCCCGGGTCTGCACGATTCCCGAGCGGTGTGTCTGGTGGATTGCAAAAAAGGAGGGAACAGGCGACGACCAGGTGATGAACCGGATGCTGACGTGCTGGATTGATGAATCCCCGGAGCAGGATGCAAAGGTGCTTGCTGCCAAGCAGAAGAAGGAGCAGCAGGATCCCGAAACGACCAGTGAGTCGCCGGAACTTGCGACCTGCCGGGCAATCTGGCAGATCATGCACGAACAGATGATGTGGGTGATCATTCCGTTCTCGGAGCGAATTCGGTTTCACGCAATCAACAACCGGAGAAATCCCGATATGCTCTATGACCTGATCAAGAGCCACACGGCACTCAACTACCTGCAGCGCACTACAAAGACCATGGAAGACGGGACGCTCTGCGTGTACGCGGATGAGGCAGACTTCACCGCGGCGAATGATGTCTTTACGCTGCTGAACGGTACGGCAGGCGGGCAGGAATCGAAGATGACGAAGAAAGAATCCGACCTGCTCGGCGCAATCCAGCAGGCCCGGCAGGACGAGTTTGCGATCCAGGACCTGCAACGGTTGACCGGCTGGTCCTACTCGAGTATCTACCGGACGATCAAAGGCTACGAGTGCCGGGGCAAGAACTATACCGGGCTCCTGGAGAAGTGCCCGGCTCTTTCCTTTACCGACCGGACCGTGACGATCTCGGAAGATCAGGGGCACTCGGTCCGTCGCAGGACCGATGCGTTCCAGTGGGACCGGGAACTGTACCGGCAGTGGAACGGTGGCGGTGCATGCTGGCTTGACCCGGACCCGAAGAATGGAGGCGGGTCGTTTGCAGCATTGCAGCAGGTTTCCAGCACTTTTGCAGCAACTGCTGCAAATGAAAAGGGTGTTCCTGCGGGTTCCGTTTCCTGTAAATGTACTGAGAATGATAATAATTCTCTACTAAGGGAGTGTGCTTTGCAGCAAAATGAGAATCATGGAGCAACCCGGCAACCGGGTCCGGACAAATCACCGTGTCTCCATAATTCCGGAAATGCTGCAAACGAAGATCGAAATCTGCCCGGTGCCGCCAAATCGTCGGATACCGCATCTCAATGCGTCCCGATTGCTTCCAGCACCTGCTGCAAACCAGCTGAAAAGGCGCTGCAAACAACACCCCTTGCTGCAAAACACAACCGAACCATCCGGGCCAGGGACTACAAGCCGCTTGAATTGCCGGAGCCAAGAGCAGTGTGCTCGGTGTGCGGGAAGAAAGGTTCGTCGCATGTGGAGAAGTTTACTGCAGAGCGGAAGGCCCGACCCAAGGACCAGCAGGATGCCCGGCGGGTGTGCCGTTCGTGCTACAAGGCTGCGGTGAAGGCGGAGCAGGAGGCTTCTGTTCCTTTACCGGGCACTGTGGATGTTTCCCGGTGTGAGCGGGTGACGGCTTACGTGGGGAAGTGTTCTATCTGTGGGTTGGTGAAGGCTGAGTGGATTGACCGGCAGGCTGGCGTGAAGCTGTGCGAGCATTGTTACGGGAGAGGTATGAGGGAGAATGCCCGGGGGGCAGGGTTGGTGTGATGCACTCACTACCCCAACATTCAGCACCTAAATGAAAATCAAAGATCAATCAATTTTTCAGGAGATACACATGCGATCCCAGTTCAGGAAAATGGATCTTTTTCAGGTGGATCATCTGCATATCTGAATGTAATATAGAACAATTTTCCAAAAGAACGTAAAGACAATGTCTTAATAGATTTGATAATCCCCCTAACTTCTGCATCTGATAATATCTTTTTAACCATTTTTTTTGTTGTTAGAGAATCTAGATCCTTTTCGACATTGTGCAATAATAGTTTTTTCTGAAGGGAATTAATCGGTTTCCTATCTAATTTCCGTAGGGCATCGAATGTAATTTTCCCATCATATTCAAAATCCGATGTTTCCTCTCCCATTTCCCATTCGCCCCGAAGAGGATAAATTTTCGAATATTTGAGTTCCTCTGTGCTTTCATCCCTAGTGTTATTCTCAAATATTTCATCAGAACTTGGAAATTCCGTTTTGAAAAGAGAGATTGTAGATTTTTTAATAATGGTGTAAACGTAAAATTTTAAATAATCAATAAGATCCTCTTTGCCAAAGATATTTGATACCACAATTTTATCATCGGTAATCTCCCGAATTGCCTTTCTTTCTCGTATGAAACTCATAAAAAATTCATTCTGAAAATCTTCGTCCTTAAACTTCTCAAAAAACAGTTTCTGACTTCTATCGTCTGAAAATACATAACACCATAAAATCGCAGTAATTAGAAGACAAAATCCCCAAACTCCAACGAAATATGGATTACTATTATTGATAATTGAGGATAACGGAGAATTTTGAATTGTTGCTGGCATAAACCAAATTAATGTAATTATTCCAGTAACCACTGAAAGGGATACTTTATTTGAAAACATAATCTCTGAAAATCAATTGAAAATATTAGGTGTTTTAGTTTTCGCCTTGATGGATTGTTTTTTTTTTCAGCAAGACCACCACACAACTTTCCAAATATTATCATCAGATGACCGTTCCGCTAGCACTACTCTCGCACGAGAGCACGGAGCACTACACCCCTCAGTACATCCTCGAACCGGTAATCGCCTGCATGGGCGCTATCGACATCGATCCGTGCAGCAACAGTCGGGAGATCCCGAATGTGCCGGCAGCGAGGCACTACACAGTTTAGGACAACGGGTAAGTGCAGCCATGGGAGGGGCGGGTCTTTCTCAATCCTCCGTTCGGGCCCGGGGTTGAGAGGTGGTTCTCGAAGTTGTATCAAGAGCAGCCCGTATGCCAGACCCCAGAGGCAATTGTTATGTGGAAGTCTGCAACTGATGATACCGCAGCCGGTAGGACACTGACAGGGATATCGTTCCGGATGTGTTTTCCCTATGCCCGTATCCGGTTTACCGGTCCTTCCGGTGATGATGGACCCGGTCCAACATTTTCACAGGCGCTGTTCTATGTTGGAGAGGGGCCGGAACGGTTCGAGAAGGTGTTTTCCGAAATTGGGACGGTGTGGGCTGTGGCTGGACATAATTGAGGTTAGAAACCGAACCCTCGCACTCACGAAGTGGGTTATAGGTATCTTTCATTTTGCCACCCATCAAATGTAATTTCGCATTTTGCGTTTCATCACTTCTGATTTTACTTTAAAAAAGAGCGGAGCGTTATCCGAGTTTCATATCATTAGGCACTTCTTCGATTACTCTTTGTTTTATATAAATAATTACAAGTTATTGTAATTAAGAAAGAAAAATGAGGTATTATTAATTATGGCTTCGAATGAACCGTTAGACGAAGAACTTTTGTGGATCTATAAAGGTAAGGAATTCTATTCTTTCGGGAATTTTGAAAATGCTGAAATGGCGTTTAAAAAAGTCTTATCTATTAACCCTCAAAACATGGATGCTTTGATTCTAATGGGGAAATCTTTGATTTTACAGTTAAATTTTGATAATGGGATTGATGCATTTGATAAAGCATTACAAATTGATCCGAATAGTACAGATGCAAAAAAATTCAAAGATTTAGCATTAGATAAACGAACCCTATTAAGGATGGTGGGGGACTCATTAGATAATATATTATCAAAGGGTAGACCGGAACATCTTAGCCCAATCTCTCCGAGTGAGCGGGATAAATTGGTATTCCAACACCTAAAAAATTTTCCATCATTTGAAAACTCAGGGTATAAGATTGAAAAAAATAAAAAAATACCTTATCGCAAGTGGGATTATTCGGAATTATTGCGTTCTGACCCTCAATTATACAAATTACGTCATAATTTAACAAATGGAAAACAAAAAAGCATTAGTGCGGTAAAAGTTTTTTTTGATAATGGATTATTGTACGAATTTTTAGGTTATCATAATGAAGCTATAAGATCGCTTGATGATGGACTAAAATTTTTCCCAGAAGATGAAACCGCTTGGAATAATAAGGCTGTTGCATTAGGTAAAAACGGTGAAATTGACAAAGCAACAAAAATTCTGGAAAAAATCATTTCATTACACCCTCAAAAAAATGAATGTATTTTTAATCTATGTTTTTTTTTAAATCAATCCGAAAAATATGATGAAATGGGTGTTTTGTGTGATACAGTACTCAATCTTCATCCAGATAACAAAAAAGCGAAAGAGATTAAGGAGATTAGAACAAAGATTGATGCCTCAGGAAATTTTATTTTTAATAATAATATAAATGAAGAGGATGAAAAGAATAAATCTTGGTGGCAATTTTGGAAATAAGTATTATCTCGATGATATCTTTTTCATCACCCCCCATCCCATCTTTCTATCAATCCACTCTCATTCCTCATTGCATTGCCTCTTTCTCACCCACAAATAATTCAACCGCTCCCTGGCATGTTTATTCAGCGTAAACGGTTGTTCACCCTCAGCGTTCTTTTTCATGTAATGCAATTTACCTTTCTTTGAGGAACGCTATCAATCGTATCCATTCTCTCGATAGAATCAAGATCCAATGAAAGAATGTAATCTAGACTAACCGGTCGATAATTCGTTAATTCCGCACTGACGTTAATGGTCTTTGTCTCACCGTTAATGAAGGGATAATTTTTCATATTATTGTTATGTGTATGGCCGTGTATCACCCAGTCATTCCATTGTATCGGCAAATGTTTTGGATCATGGACAAGCAGAAAGTGATATCCCCCATGGTTCAAAATTGCATACTCCTGAGAATTAATCACGCCGTATTCATGATTTCCACGAATAAATTGGATTTTTCCGTTCAGTTTCGGGAGCCAATATTCTGCCGGTCTTGCCCCTCGGCCAAAAGTAAGATCACCCAAAAAATAAACGATATTCGTATCACGGACCACATGATTCCAATTTTCAACGAGAACCGAATTCATCTCATCGACATCGGAAGATAAAAATGGCCTGGCGCAATAGTGGATTATATTCGAGTGGTCAAGATGAAGGTCACTGCTGAGATAAATCGAATTCGAGTGTTCATGATAATTTTCCATTCCCTTTTTCACTCGGAAAAATTTCGAAGTCCGTTGCCAATCCCGTTTACTCAGCGACACCAACCTTGACATAAGTCTCTGTTGGAGGAGATCATATTCACAAATAATGTGTGATTGATTGTCGAGGAGAGTGATTCTTAAGGCAGCCATTGGCAGATAAAAATATGGCATAACGAAATCATCAGAAGTTGGATCAATCGAATTTACGTACGCGGATATCCGCTCATATTCCGAATCGGATAATTTGTAAGCCAAGGTTGAGTGAAAAAGAAAATTCTTGTCCATATCATAAGATTTTGTATTGGGAACAATAGAAATTAAATTCCAGGCTAATTCATCCCGGAATTGTTTGAGTTCTTCTGATGGAACAATATTGAAATAAATGACAATGCCTTTTTCACCCTCGATACATTGCAAGCCATCAATCGTAAAGGGTAAGTATGAATATTTTCTTCCGATAGTAGCCAGCACTGATTGTATTTTCTCCACTTGACCTTGATTGGCGGCAAAGCTACCATACAATGATATGTGCGGGACTCGGTGAATTTTAGTATCAGGAATTCGACACTTTTCACAAAACCGGGAAATCCAGTCGGTAATTTTCCGTTTTCCGGGACCAATTCGGATTTCGATAAGCATCTGGTAGTTTCTCTCTGTATAAACCTGATAAGGATTTTGGATTATTACCCAAAGATAAAATAGCGTATTAACATAGATCAAAAGTAGACACTGGGGAATCAGTTCGAATGCTAGAAACGATCATCTATTACCTTCATTACGAATTTTTATCACTTTTTAATTGGTGGCAAGAATGTGATGAACCAAGATGGATGGCAAATCGTCGAAGGGCATATGGAGATATTTTATACATTTCTGGCAGAACCTTTCGATATAAAATTGTTGCAACGGATTGGGGTCAGGGATGGGAAAAAACAAAATGTTATCGAAAATATCGGAAACATATTCTTCAAGAAAAAGCGGGAATGATCCATAAATGACTTCGAAAAATCCCGCTACAAGAGATAAAACCAAATTTTAATAAAATAACAAAAAGAGTGTATCATCAATGAATAATTATCTCATCGAAATTCGATTTCAAGGAAAAACGAAAGGTGAGATAAAACGATTGATCTATCAAATTGATAATAAATTCTCTCTTGGAATAACCCAAAATAAACGTCCTATTCCCCATATCACGCTTTGCGGTTCAATCTCAACGGACAATGAGGCAAAATTGATTAAAGACTTTATCCGGATCTGTTCAGAAACACCCATGCCATATTTTCAAATTATTGGGTATGGTGTTTTTGATTCCCCAAATGTTGTATTTATTAATGTTAATCCCAGTGACAAACTCGCTGATTTCAGATGGAGGATTTCGGAAAACCTTCAACCTTATTGTCAATTAGGTCCATTTGATTACGGCAAACAATTTAATTTTCACGCTACGCTTGCAATGCATTTACCGGACTATAAATTTGTTCAAATTAAAAATTATATTAGAAATTTAGAAGAACCTCGGTTCAGACATTTTGTTATCCGTACGACATTACTGAAGAATGGAAAAATCCTTTGCGAATATGATTTTTTGCTTAGAAAAGCATTGAACCGATATGAGGCTTTAGATAAGAAAATTTTTGGAAGAACAATGGATTTATTACAAAAATATTTTGATGGGACGCATGATCCTGATAAAAAAATACGACAAATTTCAGTCAGTAATCAACAACGTGGAAAAATGGAGAAAATTTCGTTCATTGAACGGGTTAAACAAGCATTTAAATTTTTTTTTAGTCGTTTTGAAGGTTAATTTTTAAAGAAAGTAAATGTTCACTTTGTCTTTTTACAAAAGTTTAGGGGGTTAACGACGGTGAACTGATATTCCCTCATCATCTCTGGAGTCACAATAAAGCCCCTCCCTATTCTCCCTACGGGCCAAGCGAAGCAAATCGAATACACCTCCACCTCTCTCGTTAAAGCCCAAGTTTGCCAGTCTGATCCATAACGGCAGAAGATGTAAACTGTCGCTATCAAATTTTTTTGTCATGAAAACGAATTTGACAGTTCAGTGTTTTATCGCATCTCATCTCATGAAATACCCCAGTTTGACCTTAAAACTGTCATGTTAAAGGCCTCAAAGCTGGAGTCAACATACATTTTGACCTTCCGTTCCCACGAATCCACGGTAACTGTCAAATTCGATAGAGATTTTTTGGTGAATTTTGTGGAAATATGCCTAATATGAAAACTCCCTATATCGTTAAAAATCGGTACAATTCAATAAATCTTTGCTTTATGGCCTTTATTTTGGCACCCTTCCAAAGACTCAACAAGTGTCAAATTCTTAACTAAAATCTTAGGCAAAAATCCAAGTGGCAAAGTTAGGTTAAAGAGGGGTTCTGCGAACCACTCAAGGTACGTCATCCTACCAGGTGTCATCAGACGCCCCTCTAGGCTCATATAGAATAACTCACAGCAAAAAAATGAATAGTAATTTTTTTTAACCGTCCATTGCCTTTTTTAACACTTCCCACATTAAATTCCCAAAAAGAGCACCTACCATTACGAGTAATGCGTCTCTCATATTTTGCGGGTATCCTGACACTAGACCTAATAGGAGAGCCACTATACCGAGAATAACGATAATTACAAAACCAGCAATTATAATTCTCCAGAATGGACTGTATTTACTAAAATCGATTGGCACGTGAGATCTTTATTTGTTCTCAAATATTAAATTTAACTGTAAAAAATTTTGATAAAATGCGTGTTTATGGACCATAATGGAAACTTAATAAAAAAAAGTCCGTGACGTCATGGCTGAAACTCATTTTTTGTTTTAACACAGTCAACAGCGTGTTATTAAAAAAACGGATTTCGATTATGGAAGAAAAAACCGTACAAAACACAAAGTATCCCAATTATCCACCCTATATAAAAAAGTCCTGAATATAACTCATATGAGGGGCCTCCAATCATGGATGCACATGTGTTTATACTTCCCACTGTCATTGGATTTGAAACAGAACCGGATAATTGCGCTATAGTCAGAGTTGGATTTGAAGAGCATTGTGATAGCCCCAGATCCCCGACACTCATATGACTAGAATATGGTACTGGATAGACCGGTACTGGGATAGCATATAGAAACAGAATACATAGGATACCGACGACAATCACTATTTTATTCATATGTTTCACGTCTAATTTAATAATATAATTAATGGATTAAGAATTCTTTGTTTAGATTTTCGTTAATTCCGAAAAAGGTTACTTCTTCGTTGCCCATTTTACTAAATCCCACATTAAATTCCCCGATAAGTGCACTAATCATTACAAGGAGAGAAATTTCCAAATTTTGCCATGTCCCTGTTATTAGATATACTAAACCTGACACTACCCCAAGAAGTAAAAAAATCACAACACAAGCGAATATAATTTTCCCGAATTCCCTACAGTCGAATAACAAGAAAGACCTTTAATAATGTCACATAATAAAATTAACGATAAACTATTTTTGGAATAAAAAATCACATGAACAGAAGCGTTAACCCGATACTATGAGATATCATACCGGAATCGCAATGCGGAACATCTCTCATGTCGTGTACCATATCGAAGACAATACCGCGCGATGGTACAAGGTGAATTGGATCATCGTCAGCACTTCTCATGCAATTCACAAGCCCCGAACAAGAAGAGGACATATTGTAAGACAGAAGATCCGCCTCCGGTTGTGGAGACTCGCACAACAGGAACACCCTGTTCTGAAAAGATATTGCATCCCACGAGACATCAGAGGGGATAGCAGGTGCGAGATAAGACTATGGTACAGGATATTGGATTTCTTCAGTATCTCAAAATTTTTTCATTAACGTAAAGTGCATTCGTGCTTTTCATCTCAGTGAATATGCGTATGCGCCTCCTGTTTCATCAGTGGCACGTACTGCATAATCTCTCCGGTCATGGGTCTTCAAATGCCCGTAATAATGGCTGTTACAAATCCAGACCCCGCATTCCGGGCACTTGAAGGTCTCACCGACATGATATTTTAATTACGGATCGGTGCAATTGGCACATTGCTTTGGGAAGGTATCGTTTCCTACTCTGTACGGCAGATTGAAGTACCTTAAAATCCTGACGATCCACCCCATAAAATCCACTGTGTTCTAGTCGGCGGATTGTATAATAAAAACTTCTATCGGTCCGGAAGCATCTGACCACATGTCTGTAAAATCCAAAAGATTAACGGGTGGTGAGAGTCTATCAATAGATATGGGGTCAGATTTAACGCCGTGGGGAATAGCCTTTGCCGCAGCGATTATTGCAACAGGTTTCGGTTTCGCAACAAATGTAGTTATCCAGTCCTTTTACCGCATCAAGGAATTAGAAATAAAAATGGGACGGTTGACCGATGAGGATGCATTGAAAAGTTATAATAACTTGATTGTGTTCACCGGCGTTTCTCTCATCGTTTTAATTTTAATTGTTTTAATTGGATTTTCTGCTATTATGTCGATTAACCAGACCCCTCCCTCATCTGGCAACGTTACAAACATCTGTGTAAATTGCTCATACCCGGTAACCAACATCGTGAATAATTATAATGTAACCGTGCCGACGGATCATCACTCTACCGTCAGACCAATACTACCGGGGATTCACGGACTGTAAAAGAGTTTACCATATCCCCATAATCTTCGTTCCGATACCTACCGCAACCAGCAACCCTACGATCCACCATCCAGGTTTGCTTCCGGTAGAACCTTCAGACTTTGTTGGCTGTCGATACGGTCTGTTAAGTAACTTGTATTTGTGATAGTTGACGTTTTGTGGAGGCATCAGATATTTTGATGTGTTCTTCTCCTTCGCCGGGTACGGGTTGACCAAAATTTCATCCTTCTTCCCTATCTGGGCTCTCTGAATGTCCCGGGTGATATCGTCCATTATTTCACAATGTTCTAGTCGATTGGTGATATAATAAAAACTTCTATCCGTCATACAGCATCAAACCACATAGCGAGCAGTACTGCCAGGGGATCACCACATGTAAAACAAATATGGGTAATCCATACACTCCGGAAAATCTCAGGATGAACCCGGAAGTTGTAAAAAATAATCTCGTTGTTTTCTCGTGAATTAATAGTGTAAAAAAATATGTAAAAGAAAGTGGTAAAATGAGTGAAACCGGGTTGTAAAAAGTGGCGTAAAAATCACGTCGATATTACGAGAGCACAATAAAAAATGATTCACCTATATGGGTGAACGTTTTAAAAAATAAATTTTCATCAACCAAACAAGAAAAACCAAATTTTAATAACCGAATAAAAGAGTGTATCTCCAATGAAGGAAAAACCAAGATTTCAATTTCTATGGCTCCTTCTTGTTATATCAATATCATTTTTCGTGTTTGTAATATCCGTATCTGCGTCTACGGTCACTAATAATCAATTTGTTATTTACTCAGTTCACGCTGCAAATAATGATTACACAGTTGAAGCAACGAATGACAACTATATTGTTTTCCGTCAAGCCAATCAAAAACTGTGGTCTCAAAAAATCGATCGTCAAATCGGATCGATAGCAATCTCTTCTGATGGAGAGAATGTAGCCGTGGGGTGTGATGGGGGAGTAATCTATTTCTATGGTACGTCCTGGTCGGTGCAATTATTATGGACACGTACCTTCGGTGATGCGACAATTAGTTCGATTTCATTTCAAAAAAATGGTAATTTCATAGAGGTTACTAACACATTAAACCAGGCATTTTTAGTCACTAGGACAGGAAATCTGGTCCAAAGTTCCATAACACAATCTGTCACACCGGTCCCCTCATCAACGAGATCTACATCCCAAATCCCAACCGCACAAAATAATTTGCCTATTAATCTCGACACATCAGGCTTTTTTGGAATTAGTTTTTTTTGGTGGGGTGTAATCGCTTTAATTATCCTTGTTATTTTATGGGTAAATCACTCAAGCAATCAGAAAAAAGGACCCCAAATAACCTATCAACCCCCGCCGCAAAATGGAATGATCTACGTTGAATCAATCCCGTATGGTGCTGCAATTTATTTTGATGGTATATACTACGGGGTCTCACCCTTAACAATTTACAATGCTATTCCGGCAACCCACACGATAAAGGCAACCTTGAACGGATATAATTCAGATACACAACGAATCACTATCAAAGCAGGACAAACTATCAACTATTCTCCGACCCTCCGTAAATCATCTCCTCCTCCGCCGCCACCCCCAATAAAAACACCACAACCAAAACCTCAACCGAAATTATCATTTCAGGATCTTATCACTCAGCTGGGAGCAAAAACACAACAAGATCGAGGAGAGGCTCAAAAGCAACTTATAATTCTAGTGAATTCTGACGGGAAAACAGCAACAAAACAAATTATCAAAGAATTAGAAAAACAACCTTCTACAATCAAACGTGAAATTGTAAATCTGCTATTTTATCTCAGTAAAGAAAGTCCTGAAGGGCAGAAAGTCACTGAGGAATTAATTAATGCACTAACATATTCTCCCCCCGAAGTAAAATGGTTGATAATCCAGACCCTGGGAAGACTCAAGGATAAACGAGCGCTGTATGCTCTCGAAGCAGCAGTATCAGATCAGGATTTTCTTGTGAAGTACTGGGCGATAATATCTTTGAAAAGTATTCAAGAGTCCTGAAACCTTCAGATGAAAAGGTCACTGCACAATTTTCTTCGTCATGCCATACTTATTAGTCAGGTATTGAAATCGTGAAAAGTGATATTGATCCAAAACCTTTCCCCGTGATAAAATATCATTCCATTCACCCGCATCCCGATATTCATCCTGGACTCCCATGAAGGGTTTCCCCTCTGATACCGGAATTATTAATGGGGCGGAAGTCAATTTCCCAGTATTCACATAATCACAATGACAGTCGGATATTATCGTCGGGATTGTTGTTTCAACAAAGGCATATCCGGTTTTTTTATAACTGAATTCTTCCGGAACTTTAATCCCGACAGCCATATGTCGCTCGGTTTCAAATTCCAGTAAAACCACCCCATAACCTAGTTCTTTCAATAAAAAAGCAAGTAAAATGGATTTATCCTCACATACTCCGCACTGATTATACAGGACCTCGTAAGGATAAAACCGCTTTTCCTGATAGTTTTTGATTTTCCCATATGGAATTTGTTGAACAAGGCTTGTTGCTATCCTAAGATCATCATATTGATTGCATTTTCCAAGATTTTTTATCGAATTAACGAGGGATTTTAATGCTTTTTTTTGCTCATCGTGTTGGAGAAGAGTGAGATAAAATACCTGGTCGAACCCGTTGACAAATCGTAACGGGAGTTTCTTGACGATTTCATAATAGATTTGTTCGTACACAGTCAGGCCGATATATCCGGAATTCCCTTTAAGGGTGAAGGGGAATCGTATTGTGATATGGCCGTCTTCAATCCGGTTTGTTTTCAAATTTTGAGTGAATTGTTTGACATCATCGATGCGCCTAGATGTTATCTTTTGCCAGTTTTCAAAGCAAATCGAGGCTTCGTTATCGGACCCGAGCGTTTTCAACAGGAGGCCCTTATTCCATAAAGCATCGGAATATGTGGGGTCCTTATCGAGAATTTTATCATAACACTCTCGGGCTTTAAGATAGAGACCACATAAAGACAAAAGATTCGCTTTACTATTCAGTGCTCCGAGAAAATTTGGATTAATCATCAGTGCTTGATCATAGCAGAACAACGCATCATCATAATTTCCAATTTTTTTTAGTACGAGACCTTTGTTATACCAACTTTTTGCATTTCCCGGATTTAGTGTCAGGGATTTATTGAAACACAAAATTGCTTCGGCAAATTTTCCGTTATCAAAAAAATTTATTCCGGTTTTGTTAAGATCATCCGAATTCTTAAAGAAGAGAAATAATTGGTCAAATAATGCATCATAAATGGCCATTTGACTCTATCCTGAAAAATCAATAACGGGGTTTACCCCTGTTGTAGTGTTCAATACCGGGGCAGTCGTGGTTGAAGGGCATGCGATGATTTCCGCAAAACATTCCTCCGCAGTAATTACATTTCCAAGGGAGATATTCGCGTTTTCCGCAATATGAGCACGCTCCATGATCGGGAGTTTTATCAGGTTTTATCTCGACAGATGCCGGGGACTCCGCTTCATCAAATCTTTCCATATACCAAGGCCGATTCCCGCTCGTTACCCCTTTTTGAATATATTCAATATACCAAGGGGGCTCTACGGCTTCAGATGTTGTGGCGCGGACACCCGTATAAGAGTTGAAATTCAGAAGTGTATCGACGTATTTATCAATCCAACTGATATCCGATGAAAATTGAGGGAGGGAATAATCAATGGGGGAAGGTAAGAGTTCAGGAGAAATCATGAGGGAATTCATGAGTTTTCCGAATTTTACAATAGTAGGGTGAGAGTTATTTTTTAAAATTTTTAATACCGAACTGTCATCAGGATAGAGGAAATCTTTCCCGTTGAAAAGAAGTTGATTATCGTAATCGCTGGTTTTCCAGATTTTGGAATCTGCTGCAATAACCGCCAGTGAAGAAAAAATGACCCATGCAGAAAAGTTATCCATATTTCCATCGAATCGCTGGAAAACTCTCGATGGATGTTGGTAATTAGGATGGCCGAATTCCAGACTCTTTTTCCCTGCGAAATCGGGGATATACATTCCGTCGTAATCTACTAACTTCAATTCATTACCAACGACCAGGATATTCCCGTGTTGTAAATCGCAATGCGCAATTTGTTCTTTTCTGATCACTGTCAGCATTTCAAGAAAGCGGTAAGTTAAATCCAATATCAAGTGTGGATGGTTGTAATTTTTATTCAGGTAATCATCAAGTGGTTCTCCTTCGACCCAATCCATTTTCAGAATCGGATACCAGACATTTTGAACTTTGATGCCTTCTTCGATGAATTTGAAACCAACGGTATATTTGAGATTTCTTTTTCCGAGATAATCACTGATTTTTTGATATCGTTCTTTCTGATCTGGATCATATCGTAAAAAACACCGGACCGCATGAACTTTCTTTGAAGGACTGATGATTTTGAAGACCAGGGCATTCTGTCCTGAGATAACTCTCGGTAAACCCAATTTATTTGTTTCAAGAGTACCATCCTTCAGTTCGGGATCTTTGAAGCATGATTTTGGGTTTTGGATGACCTCCATGTACTGACCCGAGTCCGGCAATGTCACGTCAGGAGTCCCCTGAAATTTTTAGAAACATCAATGTAACATCATCATTTCGCATCAGCTTGTTTTCCCGTAACTGGTCAATCCAATTAGTGAAACTGGATTTATCCATGACCTTTTCTTGGATAATTGTCCACGGTTTTTCTCCTTTTTCATGCTCTTGGAAAAACCATGATGCAAGGGCATCCGTCATTAAAAAAAATTGGTCGCCGGTATTTATACTCTGATTCTCGATATACGCAATTTTTTCCTGAAGATTTACGTTTCGATTTGGATCGCTCGAGATCAGTAAGGGAGAATTATCAAAGTCCGCGGAACTATTGAGGGGAAATGTGGTAACAAGTTCATCATTCCTAACCAGAAATAAACAAGAATCTCCGATAGCAAGCGCAGAAAAATTATCCTTTAATTTATTCTCTTCAAGAGGGAATGAAATTTCCAATAACGTTGAGGCAGCCCCATTTTGAAGTGCCATCTCATCATACCACGAAAGAGGCTTCCCCTCATCTTCCCGTTTTTTTATATAATCAGCCAATCGGGAGTTCCAATATTCACCTATAATCAATGTTTGAATAAGATCGAAAAAATTTGTATTGGTAATTTCGTCTTCGTATGATCCAAACCCATCTACGAGAATCGTTGCCCACAATCCACTCAAATATGCTGTCGATGCACCATCAGCAATTGCATATCGTTGATATTTTCGATTGTGTGGGATTATGTCGAACGGAAAATTATAGGGAAAAAAGGCGTCTTCGCATACACTCGGGAGATTACCTGCTTTCGATAACCAAAAATGAGAATATTCAATATTCATTTATATCGGTATTAATGCTCAGGAGTATCGCCTTTAATTTCAGGAGTGTCACTTGGAGAGGCCATTTTTGTTCCGATATCCAGTGCTAAAAAGACAGAGATCGGATCGGCGTTATACACAAAACCTCTGGAATTTTTCTCAATATTCATTTCATGGGCTTTATTTGCATAGTTTATCTGGTCGTCTGTCAGAGGACTTGACATCGTGTACAACAGCTGAGCATATTGTTCCGGAAGGTTCGCTTCACTGTTGGGGAATCGTATTGCTGTCGCGGACCCCGATGATAAATGAATGTTGTAGAGCAGGACATTCCCTTCACTACTTTTGAGATTTTTTAATTCCTCTGCCGGAATTAATGGATTGCCATCGGTCGCGGCCCCATCAGTAATATTGACCACAATCGGAGGATGGCAATTGGGATGCTGCGCCAACCAGCCTTCAAGAATTCCCTTTGTCTTGTTCAAAGCCTGGCACATGGGTGTCTGACCATCTGCAACGGCATCAAACCATATCGGGAATTTTGTCTTGACAACTCCCCCCGCACCGTCTTCTTTCAGACGTTCCTCGATCCGAGCCGGCTTGTCCGCAATCTCGCTTATTGGGACAAGATCTTTGTTAGCAAGAGGTCCGATAAATGCAGAACCTACATTTAGGCCGTATCCAATGACACTTACGTAAAAATAATCCCGGACACCTTCGGCTTTTGTACAATTTACCACTAAATTAGTCAAAAATCGATTAACAAAATCTTTTAGTTTGTCTGCTTTTGACTTGTCTGGATCATCAGCGATTTTTTCTGACATCGATCCTGATTGATCAATAAGAAAAACGTAGCATGTTGGATTGCGTCGTGAAATTTCTACATAACCCATAATTGTCCTCTCCCAAGTGTTACTGTATTCATACAATGCTAATGTATCTAACTAGATTTTACCTCAACGTGAATGTTTTGGTTTTTTGTTTGATATTTTTTTGTTTGATTCGTTCGAGAGAACAAAAAACAGGATAATGAATTTTTTAGTAAGTCTCTCTTAATCTCTCTGTTTACCTCACGCTTTCTCTTTGAAAATTATATTTTTTGAATGACCCACACTCATCATCAAGTCACGCTTATATCACTGTGAGTAATATGAGAATATAGCCCACGGGCCCGGGGCTGGAGAAAAAAGTATGGCAGATTTCGTACAGAACTCACAGACCAAGAGCGCAATCCGCGAACTCGCGGAACCAATCGCAGACGTTGCGACGTTCAATTCAATCGTCCAGTCGGTCATCACCGACAACCCGTTTGCATGCGTATTGTATATGTCCGCCGGGGTGACCCATGACCCGGTTGAGAAGACCAAGGAAGGGTACACGGTGAAGGTCGTCTACCAGGATACCGATGCAAAGATTGTCGGCAACCTTTCGGACAAGTTCAGCACTATCGCCGGGTTCAATGCAGGGGCCACTGCAATTCTCGCAAACACGGCCCTTTCAACCGCTCACGGCGGCACTCCCGTTCGTGACACTGACAATGAAGCGTTCAGCGCAACGCTCAAGTGCCATGACCCGAACGGCGAACTGTACATGGTGAACTTCAGCCGTGGACGGGTCACTCTCACGTCCTATTCGGATGAAGCCATCCGGACCAGGGTCGAGACCTGGGCTGACACTGTTGCAGCCCTTGCCTGAATTCGCCTGACGATAAGACCCGGAGGGGAGGTGACCCTTCGGTCCCCTCTCTTTTTGGTTCTCTCGTCTTTGTGCGGAGGACCGTTATGGACACTGAAACATTAGGGATTCTTCTTGGAGTTGTACTCCCGCTGTATCCCGTGCTGTTTGCCATCCATCAGAAGATCGGCAAATATGATGAGATCGTCGAGGAGTTCAAGAAACTCCGGAGCGAACACGAACGACACAAGGAGAACTATCATGGAAACTGAAATGAGAACACAGCCGGTCGCAACCGTGACCGGTCTTTACCGGGGGGAGTTCGGCGGGCTTGAACCGCTCACCGTGGATAAGCCGCTCACTCGGGACGAAGTGCGGCGCAATCCCATATTCTATGAACTGGACCTGCACCCGGAGCAGGGTGATGAGAACCTGATCATCGATGTGATCTACGATAACCTCGCGCCCATCCGCCTGCAGGACCTGCGCAGGGGAACGGATATCCCGCGAGGCGTCCGGTTCTGGCCGGACTGGTTCGATATTCCGCCCTATGAGGAGATGCATGATGTCGATGGTCGCCGGGTTTACCCACGATCGCCCGGTATCCACACGGTCCAGATCCGGACCGGTCGGCGCAAGTTTGCCCAGATGGGCCGGGTCCGGGACTTCAGCCCGGAGAATGGAGGATACGCGAGCCCGGTGTTTGAGATCCGGATTGCGGAGAGTACCGATGTTCGAGAATGAGCTGCAGACCCGGGCCGCCATCTGCGGGACCGGGGTCCTGCTCGGGATTATCCTGGTGCTGGCCCATCTTCCCCTTATCCTGCTCATCGCACCGGTCGCGGTGCTCTTCCTCGGTCTCGTTTCGGACCCGGAGGAGACGCACGCGGTTTGGTACGGGATGCTGAACACGTTCGGCATCTTTGATTTTTCTGCGCTGACTGATGCGGAGCGAGTGAACTACACGCAGAAAAAACATTACTTCTGGTTTGGGGAGGTCGGGATGGCGGCTGTGCTGGCCGGTGTGTTTGCGGTCCCGGTCGGGATCTTCCTTGCAGGCCGGGCGGAGATCTCCCTGGCATTCATCAGCGCTGCGATCCTATTCCTGCCGCTGTTTGTGTTCCTGCCTAAACTGATGCAGTGGGCGATGAAGGCAGACACGGATGCGGTGATTGATATGTTCGGGAAGAACGAGCAGATCAAAAAAGTATTCTGGACTTTGTTCGTGATGATGGCCGGTCTCGTGCTGGCCCGGGTGGTGGACCCGGTGACCGCTCAGCAGGTGGTTGGGATTATTGCGGGGATGGGGATATAATCCTCATTTATCCTTCGTCGGAAATGCCTATAATCAGGAGGTATGAACTATGAGGGAAAATAAGCCCAATTTGGGCTCCGTTCGTCAGACCCTTATCCGGAAAACCCCGTAAAATCGTCCGTTTTGCTATGTTTGAAAAATACGCTTAATTCATGCCCCTTTTGCCAAAATACGGCAGGAATGCATCTCGTTAAAATCCCACCAATGGCCCTTAAATCGATGCTATTTTCGCCCCTTAATTTACCCCATCCGGACCCCGAAAAGGCTGCCGGAATGCCAATATGAGGGTCGTTTTTTCCGGGGATGTCTGAAAAACAGGGTTTTAGCCTGGAAAACGGGGAGCCGGTCGCGGAGCGGGGGCGAGCACGGCGAAGCTGTGCGAAGCGTGCGACGCGGGCGGCGGTTCAAGCGTGTGACAAATATAGCGAGAAAATTTACAGAGGATGTTACACTCAACGGGGCTCCGCCCCTCGCCGCGTGGGCTTCCCCAACGGGAACTTGTTTTGTGGTTCATGAAGATCGGTCGGTCATGTTCACTCGTCCTCGCTTCGGCTCCGGCTCGCTTCACATCACCTCCCTTGCTTTTCCGGAGTTGCCCGGTTGGTAGGATGACGCCCCTGGCTTGTCGCGCTGCTCCGGCGCCAGCGGCTGCTCTCGCCCGCTCCTCACATACCGCTTCGCGGAATGTTCGTCGCTGTTGATCGTACTCATGCAGTACGCTCAGTGACTCATCCGCACGACGCATCAGGGGCTCGGACTCACCGCTGATGCGGCTCGTTACCTTCGCGCCCTGAAGCGGTGCTCCTTCGGGCCGCTGGGCCGGGTCAGGATAGCCCCCTGATGGGGGCACGGGATCGGTGTACGGGGGGGAGGACAAAGCGACGGTTACCGGACGCATCAGCGGACGGTCGCTCGCTTTGTCGGGCGGGTCCTGCTCTGGCGATCGCATGACAACAGGACAACGTAAAATTTCCTGCAGCGTGGGCGGGTCATGGCTACACGGCGCGGTTACGGGGCGCATCAGCGACCTGTCGCGCTGTGTGCCTGGGCGGGCCAAGCGTAAACAAAATTCTGCGCAAAAACGTTCTTTCGTAAATTCAACAACGCAGCACTTTCACTTTCACACTGCGCACGGCGGAGACATATAAGTGCTAACGTCGAAGAATGTATGGTGAAAAACACCATGACTCCAACAAAAAACACAGATGTAAAGTTCGAGCACATAGGGGCCGCGCGCCTCTATAACGGCTCGGTCCGTATCGATGTCAAGACCATGCAGGCAGTTATTCCTGCCGGGGAAGTCCGCAGGCTCGAAGACCACTGGCCCGCACCGGTCTTTGACATATCTGATGTAATGAAAAACTCGGAAGCGGCACCGGTCGGGAAGGCATGGATCACCCGGTCCGGTAAAGCGGTGATGATCACGATCAACGATATGCAGTATGTCTCCCCGCTCGCGCAGGTAAAAGGCATGCTCCGGGGTGAGCGAAAATACGCGAACGTTTCAAGCATGCAGCCCGTGACCACAGCCACCCAGCCCGCCGGGGTGCACGCATGAAAGCCGCTGATGTAAAAGCGCAGATTAACGAGCGGATCATCAAAGCGCTATCCGAGGGAAAAATTCCCTGGCTGAAACCGTGGACCGAAAACGGCCCGCGAAATCTTTTCAGCAGCAGGGCATACACCGGTCTTAACCGGTTAATTCTCGGGCTCAGTCCCTACCCTCTTCCTTTTTGGGCAACCTACCGGCAGTATCTCGCCGCAGGGTTACAGGTCCAGAAGGGCGAACACGGCCACGGGATTATATACGCGGGCCGGACCCTAAAGACTGAGACAAAAACCGATAAGAACGGAAAAGAAACAGAAAATAAAAAACAAATCCGGTTCCTGAAAGCCTTTGTTGCGTTCAACGTCGCACAGACCGACTACATAGAGCAGGGGTACAAACTCCCCGATGTGAAGGAAAACGCTCACCTTCTCGGATGTGATGCGGTCATTCATGACTACACAGACCGGCACTCAATAAAAATCACGGCGGGAGACCGGGCCGCATTCCTCCCGCAGATGGATAGGATCACCATCCCGGATATCTGCCAGTTTAGAACCTCGGAGCACTATTACGCAACGATGTTTCATGAGTGCATCCACTCCACCGGGCCACGGCTCGACCGGTTCAAGCGGACCGATCCGGTTTGCTTTGGTTCCGATAACTACGGACGCGAGGAACTGGTCGCCGAGATCGGGAGCGCTTACCTGGCAGCTCTCACCGGCATTGATTCATCGGCGATTGTCCAGAATCAGGCAGCCTATCTCCAGAACTGGGCGACGGCGATCAAGGCTGATGCAGATCTCGTGATGTATGCAGCAGGCCGGGCAGAAAAGGCAGCGGATTTTATGATCGGGGCTCCGGCCCCGGTCCCTGCCAGCGCCACCGGGACCGATGCGGCGGAAGGGGTGACGGCATGAACACTATTTTTGATGCCATGCCGGTAAAGGTCCTCGAAGAACTCGAACGCATCGAGATCACGATACACGAGAAGGAGCAGCGGGCTTTTCTGGATCAGGCAGATGCGCAGGATCTCCGCAGCAGGCACGATGAGATCATCGCTTCATGGAAAGCCCGGGCCGAGCGGGAAGGGCTCGACAACCTCATCGCAGAACGACAGCGGCAGGATATGATCGCATGGGTCTGCGATCCGCTGCCGAGCGGGATCCCCGCAGAGGCACAGGGGCGGGAGCGATGATCGCAGCATTGGATCTAAAATCCTCGCTCTCCCATTTTACCGGGACTTCCCGGTACATCCGCGACCCGTTCACCGGTCTGATGCACACGGACGGGATCGGGCACCTGGCCGACCGTGCGGAGGCACACTGGCTGCTCTCCGATATCGGCGCGGTCTTCCGCCATCACCCGAAAGTCAAAGAAATGCCGTTCCAGCTGTGGGCGCTCGTTGTCGATGAGGACAGAAAAGCGATCCTGACCTGTCGGGAAGATTGCGATATACCGGCGATCTACGAACAGATATACGAGTACACCGATTTTCCGGTCGGGACCTGGAAGATGTACCTTGTCGATGGTGTGCTTATGCTGCCATCGGAGTACTGAGGGTGCAGCATGCTGACCATGAAGGAGATACGGCAGCACAAAAGAAATCGGATCACCCTCTGGGGACTGTTGAAATATGCGAAATGGTGGCTGCACCGGATGAAGAAAAAAATCCTTTTTCGTTGTGGGTAAACGGTGGCCCGGACAGGGACACCATGACTCCTCAAGAGCCCTGCCGGGTTGGTTTAATATTCGTCATCCGGCATTATCTTTTTTGTTCATGCTGGCCCACCCAGGCACACAGCGCGACAGGTCGCTGATGCGCCCCGTAACCGCGCCGTGTAGCCATAACCCGCCCGGACTGCTGCCGTGTGCCTGTCCTGTTGAGCAGTCTTGATCTTCCTTGGCCCGCCCGATGCTCACGCGACACGGCGAAGGTCGCCGTGTTCCGGCTCGCATCCTCCCACCCGGACCGGGACCCGGTTCCGGTTGATCGGAAAATGTGATTTGCATCGGTTGGACCCACCCCGACAAAGCGATCGACAGGTCGCGGACGCGCCCTGTAACCGTCGCTTTGTCTCCCCGCCCGTACAAGAAGCCCGTCCTCCCTTCAGGGAGGCTATCCTGACCCGGCCCAGCGGCCCGAGGGAGCGCCGCTTCAGGGCGCGAAGGTAACGAACCGCATCAGCGGTGAGTCCGAGCCCCTGATGCGTCGCGCGGACGAGTCACTGAGCGTACCGCATGAGTACGATCAACAGCGACGAACATTCCGCGAAGCGGTATGTGAGGAGCGGGCGAGAGCAGCCGCTGGCGCAGGAGCAGCGCGACAAGCCAGGGGCGTACTGCATCTCAACCAGAAGCCGATCGGGAAAGCAAGGGAGGTGATGTGAAGCGAATCGGAGTGCAGTGAGCGCAAGCGAGCGGAACGCAGATGAGTGAACATGACCGACCGATATCCGGTCAACCGGACCTGATGGCTCCCGCCCTCGGGGTGGTGGGCGGGACTCCTGGGTGGGCGGTCCGGAAGATTATCCCCGTTTAATTCCGCGCATATCTTGCGATCGCGTTAGAACGAAATACGGTCCTCTTTTTTCAAAAAACATTGTCGGTACAAGAAAATGGGTGAGGAATCCGGGCTCAATTTGAGCCCTAAAAATACATAGTTACTCCCTGCAAAATTAGATGGGGTAACTTTCATCATCTGCCGTACTTAAGTCTCATTCTTTTCCCGGTTTAAGGATATAGATTTGCCTGTTGATCATACCTGTATGGTGATGCAGGAATCGAATATAAAAAAACGGAGTTTCGTTCAGTTGATTTGGGAAGTACAAAACCGACAGTGAACTATCAGTGCTCTCTCCACGCATGGGAGGGGATCAGCAGTTCGAACCGGGCTCCCCTGCCCGGTTCCCCGGTCTCGACGATGCGAATCCCGGTTACGGCCAGGATCTCGCGGCAGAGCGTAAGGCCCAGCCCGGTATTCTTCCCGTACCCGTGTTTGAAGATCAGTTCCTTCTCCTCGCGGGCAATCCCTATTCCGTTATCTTCAAATATCACCGCCAGCTCGCCGTTAGGTAGTTCCTGGCTGTATATCCGGATTTGGGTGAGTTTTCCGCCGTGCCGCAGTGCATTTTCCAGTAAGTTGTAGATCACTTTTTCCGTGAGCGGGTCGGCGTAGATATCGATAGATTCTGCCAGCGGGGCGATCTTCACACCCTCGTGGGACAGGTTTCCGATCGCCTGGTTGATCATCGGCCCGAGCGACTGCCAGGATGGTTCGTGGATGCCGATGTCCTCGTACTGGCTGGTAAACTGGAGGTGGCTGGCGATCTTTTCCACGATCTCAAGGCTTGATGCGATGTGGGGAAGACAGGCGGGATCTTTTTCCTCTTCTTCAAGAATCGTCAGGTACCCGTGCAGGGCCATGGTGAGGTTGCTGATATCATGACGGGTCAGCTGGCTCAGCAGGGAGATCTTCTCATTGGCCAGCCTGAGGGCCTGCTCGGATGCCTTCCGGCCGGTGATGTCCCGCAGGATCAGGATAAACCCGGCCGGCTCTCCCTCGGGATCCTTGACCAGGGAACCCGCGATGCTGATCACTTTTGGCGTGCCACTTCCGAGCGTTGCCTCAAGATCCGAGACCATCCCCTGCTCCCGGATGGTGGTGCGTATGTCGAGCCCTGCCGGGAGATGGATAAAATCCCTGATATGACGGCCGTGGATGTCTGGTTCTTCCACCCCCAAAATTCCTGCTGCGGCGGTATTGTTCGTAAGAATGCGGCCATCGAGGCCGGTAAGGATCAGCCCGTCAGGCATGGTGCGGATGATGTTCATTGCAGCGGATTCGGGAGTAAGGGTAAAGAGCCCGTGCCGGAGGATGGTGTAGGTGACGAATATCGAGAAGCCGACGATGCCGATGAAGACCAGGTTCGGGAGATAGATCCCGAGTGCCGGGAGAAAAACTCCCGACAGGGAGCCAAACAGCACCACCACCACGATACCCATGCTGATAAGAAATTTCTGCTGCCGTACCGCTCCCGGCTCCTGCCGGTACCAGGAAGAGAACCCGACATAGAGTGCAAATGCCATTGCCATGACGATGAGAATCGATTCGGCCTGGTACGCAAGACTTTCCCGGACGGGAGTGTATACAAATCCGAGGCCCCGCTCGTATATCACGGTCATGATTGCATCGGTCGCCAGCAGGACACCCGAGATCGCAAGTGCCGGCAGGTAAAGGAATACCCCGAGGTACTTCAGGTTCTCCCTCTTTGCGTACGGGTGGTCCGTCAGGGCAAGAATGAAGTGGAGGATGAAGGCGACCGCAAATGGCCAGAACGAACTCGCTTTGAGCCAGAACACGACCCCGTTATAATCCTGAGCAGTCCAGATGAGATACTCTCCCGCCGCCCAGTACGTGGTCATAAACATGGTGGCAAGAAAGAGGCGGTTTACCCGGGACTGGGGATTTTTTGCATAGACAAATACCCCGAGGCCATAGGTGATGATGGCCGATACCAGGCAGAAGGATACAAGGACGGGGAGAATTTCCATAATGTATTTCAGTTCCATTGGGTTGCTTGGGAAAACGGGGCGTATATCTGGTTTTTCTCCAGGCTGCTCCTGCCAAAGGCAGAAGAGTCCTGGTGACACCGCCTGTCGTTATTCCCAGTCTGGGTTTTCCCGAAAGAAAACACTTCTCCTATTATTTTTTTATTACATGTCCCGGTATAATTGTCCGGCCATTTTTTTGTTCTGTTTCCGGATACCGGGCAAGCCTTTCCAATGCAGTTATTACGGATCGCAGTAGAGGTGTAATGAGATGAAAAAGAACCTGCTGATGTGGGATGAAACACTCTTCCGCGACCCGGAGGTGCTGGAGATTGATTACGTTCCCGAGCAGTTTGAGTTCCGCGATGCCCAGATGCGCGAACTCGCATTCCAGATACGGCCCGCCCTCCGGGGAGGCCGCCCGCTGAATACGGTCTGCAAAGGCCTGCCGGGCACCGGAAAGACCACGAGCGTGCGGAAACTCTTTGCCGAGATCGAAGAGACGACAAAAAAACTCGTGCCGGTGTACATCAACTGCCAGATCGATAATACGAAATTTGCCATTGTCTCGCAGATCTACAAGAAACTCGCCGGCCATCTTCCTCCCTCTTCAGGGACATCGTTCAAGCAGGTCTTCGACGCGGTTGCCCGGATCCTGGTCAAGGATGAGATCGTGCTGCTCGTGGCGCTCGACGATGCGAACTATCTCCTGTACGAGAACGAGATCAACAAGGTGCTCTACACCCTGCTCCGGTCGCACGAGTCCTATGAAGGTACCCGCATCGGCGTGATCGTGATCATCAGCGATATGGATGTCGACCTGTCGCGGGCAGTCGATGCCCGGGTTGCGTCGGTCTTCCTGCCAACCGAGATCTATTTCGAACCCTACGGGGATGCCGAAGTTCGTGAGATCATGAAGGCGAGGGTGATGGAGGGGCTGTTTACGGGGGTGCTCAGCGAGGACCTGCTCAGTCTTGTGGTTGAAAAGACCCTTGCCTGCGGGGATCTCCGGGTGGGCATCGATCTCCTGAAACGGGCAACGCTCAGTGCCGAGCGTGCAGCCCGGCGCAGTATCGAGCGCGAGGATATCTGCGGTGCGTACGAGATTTCGAAGTACCTGCACCTCTCGTACACGGTCAAGACCTTAAAAGACGAGGAACGGCAGATCCTCAAATCCTTTGCAGAGAGGAGCCTTAAGGAATCGGAGATGAACGCAGGCGAGGTTTACAAATCCATCAAGGAATCGCTCGCAATCGGGTATACCCGGTTCTACGAGATCGTAAAGAAGATGGATGCGCTGCGGCTCATCAACCTCCAGTACCGCGACGGGAAGGGCAGGACCCGGATCATCACGCTCCGGTACGAGCCGGCAAAGGTGCTCGAATACCTTTCATAATTCTGATACCCTTTTTTCTCCACACGTTTGAAAAATATTATCTATCCCCAGAACCCTCATTTATGATACAGAGGGTTTTTGTTCATGCTGAGTGTTAACGAACTGGCACTGGAAATTTTTGACAACCTGGCCGATCTGGCCGAGGAATTCAACGCCTGTTACCATGAACTGGATAACGGGGCACGTATCGTCGACTGCGGGGTAAGCGTACGCGGTGGCTACGCGGCCGGCAGGGCTTTTACCGAGATCTGCATGGGCGGTCTTGGCGAGGTGAACTTCCGCATGGGACACATCAAGGAGTTCCCGATGCCGTTCGTCGATGTCACCACGGACTTCCCGTCTATCTCGTGCCTTGGTTCGCAGAAGGCCGGCTGGACGGTCAAGGTGGGCAACTACTTTGCGATGGGCAGCGGTCCCGCCCGGGCGCTCTCGTTGAAGCCGAAGCACACCTTTGAGGTCATCGAATACGAGGATGATTATGACTGTGCCGTGATGTGCCTGGAGAGCGACCACCTGCCCAATGCAGAGGTCATGGAGAAGATCGCAGAAGAGTGCCATGTGGATGTCGCCAATGTCTGTGCAGTAGTTGCACCAACATCATCACTGGTCGGCTCGATCCAGGTATCCGGCCGCTGCGTGGAGACTGCGATCTACAAGCTCAACGAGCTCGGGTTTGACACCCGGAAGATCATTGCCGCGATGGGCACTGCACCGGTCCCGCCGGTACGGGGAGCCAAGCTCGCGATGGGAGTCACCAACGATGCCACGATCTACCACGGCAGGATCAACCTCACGATGAATGCACCCGAGATCAAGGACTATCTCGCGAAGATCCCGAGCAGCAGTTCCAAGGGATACGGCAAGCCGTTCAACGACATCTTCAAGGAAGCAGGGTATGATTTCTATAAGATCGATACCTCGCTCTTCTCCCCAGCAGAGGTCATCATCAATGAGCTCTCGACAGGCTCCGTGTACCATGTTGGTGCCGTGAACCCCGAAGTGACGCTGAAGTCATTCGGGCTCCAGTAAATTCTCTTTTTTTTGTCCTGAATAAAAAGGAAATTTCCCTGCGAAATTCATTGCGATTCTGGTTTTTTATACCGTGCCCGGAAAGGTTAAAAAAAAGCATAGCGGGAATGCCTGCCTGTTTTTGTCGGCAAATCACGAGGGAAGATTCTACCTTCGGTGTTTCCTTACGTGAATATTAATTAAAAAGAATTTTTTTTTTAATGCTGTGAAGTGTCGCCCGGTTCTTCACTTGCGGGAAATGTTCTTTCCGGATCTCGTTTTAAAAATTATACCCGCTGGAGAACATTCTCGGCTTGGATAGTTGCCGGCATTATGCAGCGAATGCTGGTTGGATTACCGGTGGGGGGTTTAAATATGGTGGTAATTATCTGGTTGGGTACGATAGGAGCTTTTGGGTTGATGCGGATAACAAACCGCTCTTCGTAAGAGATTCTGTTATTGGGTTCGCTTATTTCGTTTTGCACCGAGAGAATCCCCCAGCTTCCCTGGGGAGGATCGCCCCGTAACCCCTCGATGGGTTTGAGGGTTTCAGTCCGGATTGCATCTGCGTACACGATGACCAGTCCATCCATATCCATGGTTTTTATCTCCGGATTAAGACCGACCGTATAGGTGATGGTATCGATGGTGCCACGAGGTATGCCCAGTCCGACCACGTCCCCGAAAACCTGCAGAACCTGCCCCGGTTGCAGGTTGCCCTGCGGATTCACTTCTGCCAGCGCAGGAGGGGGGGAATCCTCTCCAAGGCAACCCGCTGCAAGAATCCCGGAGATAAGAACGAGAGTCAAGAGAATATAGTGCCCTTTTTTCATGGATGATTCTGCCATCTTGTGTTGAAAAACTAAGCGGAGGTACTTAAAAAAACAATGGGATCTTACATAAAAATGATGACGGGATGCGGTATCGTACGGTTTTTTTAGATCTGTGGGGTAAAAACATCTCTCACCCGGCCTGCGTTTGTTTTCTGGTACCGGTGTTCCATACCTTGAAGTGAATAGTCAGCGATAATTAATCAGAATCCCATGACCGTGCCCGCATTGGATAAACAATCACTGGACCGGCTCAAAGAAAAGACAGCGCGGCTATCCGTCCTGTCCAATACCTGCCTGGTACTGATGAAATTTGTCGTCGGGTTTGCTATAGGTTCGGTCAGTATCATTTCAGAAGCTATCCACTCCTCTATGGACCTGATCGCTGCTGTGATCGCATTTTTTTCCGTGCGTAAATCTGCCGAACCCCCGGATGCGGGACACTTATTCGGCCACGGAAAGTTCGAGGATATATCGGGTCTTGTTGAGGCACTGCTCATCTTTGTTGCTGCAATCCTGATCATCCGGGAAGCCTTAGTAAAACTGCTGGGTGAACCAACCGAACATTTCACCCCCGAGCTGCTCATTTATGGTATTGCTATTATGGGTATCTCGGCACTGGTCAACTGGTATGTCTCCCAGCGGCTCATGAAGGTGGCAAAACAGACCGAGTCCATTGCCCTCGAGAGTGACGCCTGGCACCTGAGGACCGATGTTTATACCTCTGTTGGCGTGATGGTCGGACTTGTCCTGATCAAGCTGACCGGTATCGCCATCTTCGATCCGCTCTTTGCACTCGGTGTGGCTGTTGTGATTATGAAGGCTGCATATGACCTCACGGTTCGCTCATTTGCCGACCTGATCGACCACAGCCTGCCGAAAGAAGATAACAAGCGTATCGAGGATATCATCTGCGAACATTCCAGTATCTATGCAGGGTTCCATGATCTCAAGACCCGTCGGTCGGGCCCTGAGATTTTTATTGAATTCCACCTCGTGATGCCCGGGGAGATTACCGTGCTTGAGTCCCATGATCTGGCGGATCATCTTGAGTCGGATCTCAAGATCGAGTTTTCCCGGGCAAATATTACCATCCACATTGAACCGTGCAATGAAGGGTGCACCCGGTGTGGTTCATTCTGTACTTTTTATGATAAACACAAACTGGATTACGGGGAAAGCCCCCGGTAATTTTTTAGGTTCTGTGCTTTACCCTTTTTTCTTTGGGTATTTCCCGCATTACCGTAAATTTCAAGGCCGTTTATGAGGTTCCTAAATCTGGTTAAAGGATGTTCATTACGGGCTGTTCCTGCCTTTGATGGCGAAATCTTCTCTTCCTTCCAGCAGGAAGCGGGCAATGAAATCAGGATTTTTACGAGTCTTCAATGTGCAGGGTGCTAATTTAAAAAAATTATTCCGACCGTTTCATAACGAGCAGGAAAGGTAACAGTAAGACAATTGCAATGACTATCCAGAAGTTGCCGAACAAGTAGAGTATCTGTTCGCGCCACTGGTCATAAAAACGGATCTCAAATCCGCTAATTTTTTTCCATTGGATAAGTGTCGTATTATCAGGAAACCGTGTGATATTGGCGCCCGGGCTGATGCTGGCTAGCAGGGTATTTCGTACATCCAGTTCTGCCGGGAGGGACACACTCACGTTATATTGATTTTTGTAGCTTGCCTGCAGGGTGTTATCTTTCAGGGGAGCCATATACGACACGGTGTAATTGCCGCGCTCAAACGTGATTGCCGATGGTCTTCCCCAGCCCTTGCTCCAGTTGAATCCGCACGAAGGGGAGCAGTTCCCGGACAGGCTCACCTTGTCAACATTGATGGCAACATTTTCGCCCAGAATACCTACATCAGCAAACTCATACCGGTCGGTGTTGATTATTTCGATGGTTGTATTGTACGCCGTACCATTGGGAAAAACCTGGTAATCTGCTGATAGTGCACTTGCAGACGGCACTACTACCAGCAGGATTACAAGTGCAGCGCAGAGAGCAGCGAGGGCAGATCGGCGTCGATCTCGGTCGGGGGTTCGCATTGTTTGATCACCGTATCCGGATCCTTGAGCAGATGTCCGGTTACTACACAGACAATCTTTTCGTTCCGGTCAATCATTCCGTTCTCTATCAGTTTGCGTATACCGGCAACCGACGCAGCCGATGCCGGTTCGACACCGATGCCTTCTTTGCGGGCGAGATCGCGCTGCATGCTTAAGATCTCTTCATCGGTTACGGTCTCGGCAAGCCCCTCGGTCATTCGGATCGCTGTTAAGGCTTTCTCTGCATTGACCGGTGCCCCGATCCGGATGGCAGTTGCGACAGTTTCGGGATTTTCGTCAGGTATTACAACCGGCAGGTTCTCGCGGATAGCGCGGACGATGGGGCTGGAACCCTGCGCTTGTATGCCGGTCATCATCGGCAGCCGGTCGATAAACCCGAGTTCCTGCAATTCCAGAAATCCTTTGTACACAGCAGAAATATTCCCTGCATTGCCTACGGGAAGCACGAAGCGGTCCGGAATTTCACCCAGCTGGTCGAGCGCTTCAAATCCGATGGTTTTCTGTCCTTCCAGCCGGTAGGGGTTGATTGAATTGAGCAGGTACAGTCCATGAGAGAGGCAGAGATCGTGGACCATCTCAAGCGCACGATCGAAGTTGCCCCGGATGGAGATGACTTTTGCCCCGTGCATCAGGGCTTGTGCCACTTTCCCGACAGCAACTTTTCCTGCAGGAAGCAGTACAACGGCAGGAATTCCCGCTTTTGCCGCATAGACTGCAAGGCTGGCAGAAGTATTACCGGTACTTGCGCAGGCTACACTCTTCTTGCCGAGCTGGATCGCCATTGATACACCGACGGTCATGCCCCGGTCCTTGAACGAACCGGATGGGTTCATGCCCTCATGTTTGGCATAGAGGTGGGGTAGTCCCATCTCCGCTCCCAGTTTTTTTAAGTGATAGAGTGGCGTGCCGCCTTCCTGCAGGGTGACGGGAGGGATAGTGACCGGCAGCAGTTCCTTGTAACGCCAGACCGAGAGCGGCCGCTGGTTCCAGGTGGCCCTTGAAATGGATAGTTCATCCAGCGGGTATTTCACTGCGAGCAGGTGGCCGCATTTTGTACAATTATAGAGGATCTCGTCAGCGGGATAGGTGGCTCCACAGTTGACGCACACGAGATGGTACATGGAATAGTGTTGATCTGCCAGATACATATAGGCGTGCGGTTTTACCGACCCTTGTAAAGATATTCTCACGATTTACTTTTTGTTAAGAAGGGTATGGAAGAGAGCATCCTTCCGGTCTTTTTCTACAGGCAGCGCTGATCGCGCTGTAGTAACCTCTGCAGGATCGATATCGATAAAGAGCAGTTGCTCGGCATCATTTGCACGGCTGATGATAGTGCCATGGGGATCTACTGCCATGGATGAGCCGGAATACCGGTCAACCGGTGTAGTTCCTGTCGTGTTCACGCCAATCACATACATCTGGTTCTCTGCTGCCCGCGCCTGGATAAATAACTCCCAGTGCCGGATGCGACTCTCCGGCCATGCTGCCGGTACGAATACAACATGCACTCCTTTCTGTGCATAGATCCGGAAAAGCGATGGAAACCGGAGATCATAACAGATTGCAAGCCCGCAGGTGAGTTGCCCGAGAGAAAAAATACCCAGATCGTTTCCCGGGACAAAATGTTCGTCTTCCTTAGCAGGGGAAAACAAGTGAATTTTTGAATACGTGGCAAGAATACTGCCATCGTTCCCGATTGCAACAGAGGTATTTTTCGGGTGCGGGGATGATGCTTCGCGGATCGATCCGATTACTGCGATCCTGTTCGCTTTCGCACAGGCCTGAAGCCGGGTGATGATGGTTCCCGTTAAGTCCTGAACATTATTATGAGAAAGTGGATCCCAGCCTGTGGCAAACTGCTCGGGAAAACAGATCAGCTGCGTACCACAGGTTGCCGCATGCGTGATGAAACCTTCCGCTTTATCTAATGTTTTCCCCGGATCTTCCCAGAAACCGGAGATTTGGGCACTGCACACCCGGACAGTACCGATCTGATCCCTTACCGGGTCATTACTTTCTGGCATTGGTCTTCTGTTCCCCGTAGAGGATCAGGATTGCGCTGATAACAATCAGCAAGGTAGTGGTAATCAGGAGAAATGGGGCAATATTGATGGTGATTCCTAAAAGCAGTGCGGCAATAATGGTACCTGCGGCAGTGATACTGCTCCCTATCAGCACCAGACCAATCGATGTAAGATCCCAGTCTTCCATTTATATCCTCCTGAAAGCAGCGGGAATGCGAGGCGGATACCATTGATCACAAACTGTACCGCAATGGCGATGAGCAACATGCCCATAAGGCGGTTGATGGCCCGGTATTCCCTTTGCCCGATTCTCTTAAGGATATAATCTGAATTTCGCATCATATAATAGGTGAGGACGATTGATCCAGATTCGTGGTGAGGGAAACATAGAGCAGGCGCCAAGGGGGTTTACAATAAAGAGGATAGGTGAGATGGAAACAGGGCAAAACTGAGAGCATCTCCTGCCATTATGCAATAGCGCGGTTTTTAAGAGTAATAGAGATTATTGTATCGGATTAACGCTGGAAAAAAAAGAAATTAGTATTCGTATATCACGGATTCGTCAATCCGTGTATACGTGAACAGTTCCGCGGGTTGGAAATGGATCGCAATCTCGCGGGCTGCGCTTTCGGGAGCATCTGATGCGTGGATAACATTCCGGCCGATATCGATGCCGAAATCGCCCCGGATTGTACCCGGCATGGCTTCCTGTGGATTCGTTGCACCGATCACCTTGCGGACGATCGCTACAACATTCCTTCCTTCCCAGACCATGAGGAAACAGGGTCCGCCCATGATATATTTCTTTAATGACGGGAAGAACGGTTTTGCAAGGTGTTCCTTGTACTGCTCGGTCACTCTTGGTTCAGGAAGAACCTCAAATCGGGCAGCGACAAGTTTCAGTCCTTTTGCTTCGAGTCGGGAAACAATCTCACCGACAAGGCCGCGCTGGACGCCGTCGGGTTTGATCATGACGAATGAGCGGTCCATGGATGCTCACTTCTTGCCTAATGCTTTCTTGCCGGCAACGGTCCACTCAACACGGCGGGGAACCCTGCCGAGCTTGTGGTTGTTCTGGCACTTCGAGCTGCAGAAATACATGACCGACCCGTCCTTCTTGACGTACATTTTGCCGGTGCCGGGCTCAAGCTGAACCCCGCAGAACGTGCAGACGTGTTGTTCTACCATCGCTTATCGCCTCGACATTTTCTTTGCTTCGCGCTCGGTTTCGAGGAGCATAATGACATCTCCTTCGCGGATAGGACCGACCGTATTGCGGGTGATGATCCTGCCCTTGTTGTTGCCGTCGAGGATACGGCATTTGACCTGCATTGCCTCACCGTGCATGCCGGTTGAGCCAACAACCTCGATCACTTCGGCTGGCGTTGCATCTTCTGCCATAGTGATATCCTCACGCCTTCAGCGCGGTCAGCTGCTTTGCAAGGTCGTCGATCGTTTCTTTTGCCTTGCCGGGCTTTACGATTGCTGCGGCTGCCGATCCGACATCAAGACCGCTTGCAGCGCCGACATCGTTCTGCTTGTTGATGAAGATATAGGGGATCTTCTTCTCTTCACAGAGAGGAGCAAGGTGCATGACGATCTCTTCGGGTTCGACATCGGCACCAATCAGGACAAGTGCTGCGATACCGCGCTCAATGGCCTTGGTTGCTTCGTTGGAGCCTTTCTTGATCTTACCGGTGTCTCGCGCAACTTCAAGGGCTTCAAGAGCCTTGTTCTGAAGCTCTTCTGGAGCTTGTGTTTTAACGTAACCTTTTGACATAACTCACCTCATTCAGGAGTAGCGTTCTCCTTCATTACTCATCAGTCAGCAATGATGCCTTGATGTAGCCATATTATTACGACAAGAACTGAAATAAAGGTTTGTGCCTGACGGATCTGCAGGTTTTTGTATACCTGTTTTTTTATATGCTGAAAAATGGCCCCTGTTTATCCGGAAAGACGGTAAATATCAGTTCCTCCTGCTGAATAAACTGACTCAAGACCGGCAGTTGAGATATTTACCTTGTAACGTTCGCGCTCTGCATCCCCTACGTAGAGGAGTGTTGCCTGGTATTTTTTCATTAGGGGAATAGTCTTATCCGGCTGCTCATAGATGGCTTTTATGTCATTGTTCCGGGTACTGAACCACCCGGTATCATCCCCGCGCCACATAAATTCGTGGAATGGCATGCCCATAATCCCGGGAATTCCCGTGAAGGATGATACCCGGGAGTAATAGGTGTAGTCGCCACCTTCTGCCTCAACAAGTATCTCGTTGCCGGAAAGGGATCTGAGGTAGGTGATCGCAGAAGCATCTCCCGGGTGAGTGTCCTCGATATAAGCCAGTCCGTCAAGAGTATGGGTTCCATAACTGACCGTAAACGGTACAATAAAGGGCACAACAAAAAGTATGCCAATCATGGTTATGGCAAGAACTGCTGATTGCCGGGCAGGAAGGACCGGAATTTTCCCCCATTTCTCCAGCCATTTACCTGCCATCGCAAACGCTGCAATGCCAAGCAGGATCCACGCGGGCAGATATGCTTTAAAGATAGTGTTCATCCGGAAATAGATGTCGCCCATGTTATCCTTGAGATAAAACAATTCGCAGAAGATCAAAATCAGGAGACCGAGAATGGCGAGCAGCCCGGCGCTGTCCGTTTCTCTCTCTTCAACCAGTCGTGCGATAAAGTAAATTGCCGGAACCGCTGCAATCGCGGCTGCGGTATAGCCCAGGATAATAAAGGGTAATGCAACCACCAGCAGGTACGGGCGCCTGGCGAAATCCCGGATTAAAAATACATAAAAAAGTGCAATAAACCAGCCATTAACAAGGAGAAATTCGAGCGGGTTCGAAGGGATCTGCACGATGGATAATCCACCGGTGCTCGTTTGTAACTGCAGGTAGAAGGGCAGGTAGCAAAGGATGGCGGCGGGAGGAACGATAACAAGTAATGCCCAAGAGATGCTGGGAAACCAATCTTTCCTGCATCGCCAGAGAATCAATGCACCAAAGACAAGGGTGATCGGGGCATAGATCAGCACATCCCAGGTATTGAACAGGGGCATGGAACCCAGACTGAGTGCGGCAAGCATGCACAGGATCCATTTCCCCCGTGTTTCGATAGTCTCCCATCGCTGGTAGGCATATAGGAGCAGGAAGAGTAAGAACACCTGATTGAAGATAGAGACAACATGGGCATGGACATCCCCCCAGATAAACGAGAAAAGGGGATATTCGTTGATGGTATTGGTTATGGTACGGGTGCTGTCCCACAACACCGTATTCATTGCTTTTCCCTGCACGAACTGGTAAACAAACGAAGGATTCGGTAAGAAGAAAATCACCAGTAAAAGCCAGTGGAATCGTTTGAGTACCAGTGTTCCAATGGCGTAAACATTCACTGCGGCTATACCAAATACCGTGGGAAGCGCGAGGTTAAAAGCGATGTTGGACGGAACGCCGCTTACGAGAGCAAGGCACCCGAACATCCAGTACCCGAGATAATAGTAGACATTCAAGGTCCCTCCGGCAAACCACGGGTCAAGTGGGGGAACAACTGGCGCTCGTATCACGGATGCGAGAAATGCATGATCCATGAACTTCTCTGCATAGGAGATGGTGGGATTGACAAACCGCACATCAAGCATCAGCAAAAAGCAGACAAGGAACAGAGCCTCCCAGCGCCACTCTTTTTTCAGGTCTTCAAATGTGTAATGCCGGTGCCAGATGTGGTACACGAACAGTGCTAAAAATGGCAGCAGGGCGAGCTGAACCGGCAGATGACAAAGGCCGCAGTACCATGAGAGTATAGTGAAGATGAGAAGCGACGCAGAGAACGCAGCAGGAAATGCAAAACTATCGAATGTTTTCTTAAGCGAGGGGTAAACGGAGATCTGGATCAGGGTAAGAGCAAGAAGCCAGCTGATGACTGAAATGATCTGCTGTTCAACGGCCAGAAGTATCCTCTCCCCCGAATTTTGAGTTCCATGCATCTTTTATGCTGGGAATAACCCAGTCTCCGAAGAAAAAGATCGCGATAACGCCACCGGCAAAGGTGACAATATTTTTTATCAGGTGATCGATGACTGCAATAAGGGTGGCTACTGCCGGTGAAACCCCTGCCAGACCGAAAGTGATGGCAAGCGAAAGTTCATAGGTACCAATGCCCCCCGGGGTAATGGGAACCGCTTTTACGAGGTTACCAATCACTATCGCAAGAACAATAATTGCAAAGGGAATCTGCTGCTGAAACATCTGAACAACAGCGTAGCAGACGAGGATATCGAGCATCCAGATCACGATCGAGGAACCTCCCAGCAATGCAATGGATTTCAGGGTAAGGGAAGCCTTTTTGATCTCGTGCAGCATGGTGAGAATGATCTGGATATATCTGTTTCCTGATGATAATTTTCCGACAAATAGCAAAAAGACAAAAAACAGTATACCGGCAATTATCGGGACAAATATTATTATATAAAATTCTGAACGCACATTGAGAACGAACAGGAGTGATACTGCTCCAAGAAGGGCGATTGTAATGATATCAAAAACCCGTTCCACGACCAGGGATGAAACACCTTCTGAATAGTTGGTGTTGTAATCATGCTTCAGGATGAACACACGAACAAAATCGCCTAACCTTGCCGGAACAATCAGATTGACTGTCTGGCTGACAAAGATGCACGCGGTTGCAACCGTTATGCTGACCGAATAGTTGAGACTTTTAAGGATGGTATGGTACCGCCAGCCTCTCAGCCACCATGCGGCAAGGCATATGATGATCCCTGCTGCCAGGTACTCCGGCACTATGTGCTGGAGTGCTTCTATGAGGTCTCCCCATACGCGATAGAGCATAAAAACGATGATTCCAATGGCAAAAATCGTGGGAACAATGATTGCGCTAATTTTTTTGTACATGTATCTGCCACCAGAGATTCAGGATTGATGACCCCATCTCAAAGACATCTTTAATTTTTACTGTTGTCCCCTTACCGGCACGCCAATGCACCGGGAATTCCACAACCCGGTAGCCCTTGCGTTGTGCCCGGACAAGGAGCTCGGTGTCCCAGAACCAGTGATTTGCTTTTAGTGCTGGCAGAAGTGGAATGATTTCTGTCTTCTTAAAACCTTTAAACCCACATTGGTGATCAAAAACCCTGCTGCCCAGAAAAAGTCTGACCAGAAAATTGTATGTCCGGCTCGCAATCTCCCGCCCGCCTGTCCTAACAATATCACTTGTGGGCATCAGCCGTGATCCCGTTGAGATTACAGCCCCGTTTTGGATAGCTGCAATCAGCTCAGGAAGATGGCGCATATTAGTAGCGAGATCGACATCATAATAGCAGACTATTGCTCCTTTCGCCTCACGGATTGCCCGGTTAAGTGCTTTTCCTCTTCCGAGACGGCTGTCACTGTGGAGAAGCCGTACCCGCCCGTCCCGTTTTGCATAAGTCTGGACAAATTCTGCACTTCCATCAGTACTCCCGTCTTCGGCCACGATGATCTCAAACTCGCTTGTTATTGTCTGGAGAATTTGTATAGATCGCGGGAGAGCAATCTCAAGTGAACCTCGGTCATTATACACGGGGATGATTGCTGTAACGTCAGGAACTGTCATGGGAACCCCGGTTGTTTATACATGCTGCAACATCAAGCCCGGCCCGGATCGATCCTTCCATACTCCGTTCGGGGTAATTGGGTTGGGAAAACATGCCTGCCAGATAGAGTCCTTTTTGTTCGTACGCGGGTATTAGTGAGCGGTAGCCGGTTGTATAAACCGGGCCTGCGAGCGAATCAATAGCCATTTTATGCCAATGGATCTCTTTGGGTGCAACGGAAAAACGGTTGCAGAAGTCATCGAGCATACTGCGGTCTAACTGAGCCGGGACGGTCCCGGAAAAATATGATGCAAGATATACGATATGCTCACCATAACGCTCTCTTGAAATGAAGTTCGTGTGGGTGACGACAGCCCCATAGGGAGCAGCATCCTTCATGTTCAACCAGTAAATGCCCTGGGTCACTTCCCGGTCCATGGCAAGGGTCATGCATGCGGCTCCCTGGTAAGGAATCGGTTGCATTTCAGGCCCTCCTACTTTCATGAGTTCCTGCGGTGGGATCGTTGAGACAATTGCATCGTACCGGTTATCATTTATAGTCCAGTATCCTTTTTCGTGAATAATCGATGAAACCGTTTGTTGTTTCCTGATTTTTCCACCATTTCTTTCAATGGATTGCGCAAGGGCATCGATGAGGTGGTGAAAACCACCTTTGATGTAGCCGAGATGTTCTCCGGATACCCCCCGGTTTGAGCGGATGGCGATCCGGCTCAAAAGCCATGCTGCAGATACTTTCTCTCTCTGTTCCCCGAATTTACTTTTGAGGAGTGGTTCAAAAAACGATGTGTAGATGTTTGCTCCAAGATGTTTGATGATATACTGTTCTGCGGGGATGTCATCCAATGCTGCGAGATCAGCTTTTTTTGCGGTAAATGTGAGGTACGCAAGTCGGGCTTTATCGGTAATGGAGAGTTCGGGATAACGCAGGATCTCAACAGGTGTATTGAGGGGAAAAATTTTTTTACCGGCGTAATAGCCGGTTGTGCCTGTTTTCCATTCGAGTTTTTCAGAGAGTCCAAGTTCACGGATGAGGGAAAAAAGATGCATATCGGAAGAAAAGCAATGATGGTAATAGCGTTCGATCCAGTAATTATCGACAGAATAAGATGAAAGACACCCTCCAAGGAAGGGCATTTTTTCAAAAATTTCAACCTCATGTTCAGCCGATAGAGCATTGGCTGCGACAAGCCCGGTCACCCCCCCCCCGATAATCCCGATCTTCATGATGAATATTCTATAGTATTTTTCTGGGCGAAATGAAAAATCCTCCGCAAAAAAATGAGAATTCTCTGTTGTACCCTCGAAGATTTATAACAAAGTTTTTGTACTGTCGAAATAAAGGTTCATACGAGCAAAAGGACTTAAAAGAATTAAAAGAAAATATTATCTCTTAGCCCATTGGATGGTGTCACCAGATGCGTGTATTTTTCATAGGATTTGGCCAGGCGGGCGGTAAAATTGTTGATATGTTTATTGAGCAGGATAAGAAGCTCGGTACCAACAGTTTCAGAGGCATTGCCGTCAACACTGCGCGAACCGATCTGATGGGGTTAAAAAATATTGAGATGAAGGACCGGATTCTGATTGGTCAGACAATGGTTAAAGGGCACGGTGTAGGCACCGACAATGTGACCGGTGCCCGTGTCACTGCTGATGAAATTGACAGCATTATTAGTGCCATTGATATGAGAGGCACTCATGATGTGGATGCGTTTGTCATTGTCGCAGGTCTGGGAGGCGGAACGGGGTCAGGAGGATCACCGGTTCTTGCCCGCCATCTCAAGCGCATCTACCGCGAACCAGTTTATGCTCTGGGGATAATTCCGGCGCCCGAAGAAGGCAGGCTCTATTCATATAATGCGGCAAGAAGCCTGACCACCTTGGTAAATGAGGCCGACAATACCTTTATTTTTGATAACAGTGCCTGGAAAAATGAAGGTGAAAGTGTAAAAACTGCGTTTAACCGTTTGAATAATGAAGTTGTCCGCCGTTTTAGTGTTCTCTTCAGGGCAGGAGAAGTCAGCAAATATGGTGTTGGTGAGATGGTGGTCGACTCAAGTGAGATCATCAACACCCTTCGCGGTGGTGGGATCACCTCAGTTGGTTATGCGATCAGCGAAGTGATGAGTAAAAACACGAAAGACAAACGAGGAATCTTCGGCGGTTTAAAGGACAAGTTCGGACCCAAAAAAGAAGCTAACGAGGAAGTCCTTATGGGAGAGGATAAGTCTGCAAAGATTGTCTCTCTCGTGCGTCGTGCTATGCTGGGAAGACTCACTCTTCCCTGCGATTACTCCACCGCGGAACGTGCACTGGTTCTCATTGCCGGGCCTCCAAACGAGATGGATCGCAAAGGTATTGAAAAAGCAAAGAGCTGGGTAGAGGAAAATATCGCGGGTGTTGAGGTACGCGGCGGTGATTACCCGGTGAACAGTGAATATATTGCTGTTGTGGTGATGCTGGCTACCGTTGGAAATGCCCCAAGAATCAAAGAGCTTCTTGATATTGCAAAAGAAACAAAAGAAGATGTTATAAAGTCAAAGGAGAAAAAATCGAACATGTTTGAAGAAGGTATTGATCCGTTATTTGAGTGAGGTTGACAATGAAGGGTTTTAAAACATCGATTCTATTAATGGTTATTCTCTTATGCTGTATTTCGGCTGCATCTGCATTTTCCGTAACCTCAATTTCAATAGATCCTTCGGGTTCATTGATTCCTGGCACTGCGGTTACAGCGTCATATAAAATAGACGCCTCAGGATTTACCAGTGGGGACGATCTCCAGTTCTACACCGATCTCGAGAACCCCAAATGGACTTACACTATCATAGTGAACGGTGTTGAAAATCTGCGCCCGACATTGGGTGGACGCACGCTTACTATAACGGGTTTTGAACTATCATACAAAACTGGTGATGAAGTTACAGTGAGAGCAACTCTCGAAGGCAAAGCACCTACTGTAACTGAAACAACAGATAAAACAATTATCCGAATACAGGAAATAGGTTCTAATGGAGCTGCAATCACCAGCACCAAGGTTGAACGAACCGGTAAAGTCATCAATACGGGTGAAGTACCCAAAGTTATTGCCGAACGTGATACCGAACTCCAGACCTACAGAACTCATATTGATGAGAAGGCAGTTCTTGGTATCGATACCTCCGAAGCTGAAGCAAAATACAATGAAGCAAAACAGAAAATTGACTCTGCACGGGCCCGCTCGACATCCCAGTATGCAGAAGCCTTGGCTGACCTGACTGCCGCACAGACAAGTATCAGCGATGGTGAAAAAGCTCTTGATAAAGCATGGGCTGAGAATGAAGTTGCAATAGCGCAGATCCCGATTAACAACGTTGATGCGGTGATCGCATGGTTCAAAGGCAACCAGAGTACAGCTAATGACCAGCAACTCCCTTCAATTGTCACAAAGCGAGAAGTAGCAGTCAGTTATATATCTACAGCAAATGATCAGATCGCCAGTGGAGAATATTCACTGGCCCGAACAAAAGCGCAGGAAGCCTTCACGAAAGGAAATGAATCGTATATTGATGCGCTTGCACGCCAGAAACAACTGACCTCTGGATGGAGTTTCTCTCTTCCACAGATTCCCGGTGGAATTTTTATTGTATTAGGCGTTGTAGTTGTCATCCTGGTTGCCGTGGGTATTGTAATATACCGGAAACGTTCCCGGTGGGACGAACTCGGATGACTTCATTCACGCATTTTTTTTATATCGGATGTTTTTAAAATATGGTTTTTTTATCTAGAATAGGCTCTGCTGAAACCCTTCCAGATAATCTTTTACATTGCCCTAATTGGGTTAATGAACAACGTATCGGAGTTTTAACTAAGGGTTTCAACAGAGCCCTAGAATATATTTCTCGTTTACTGATGTTTTGTTGTAACTGTATCGCTCATATTGAAGATGTACCCCTGTGGAGTCATGGTGGCCTTGGGGTATCACTTTAAAAAAAGATTTAAGTTGTTTTTCGGATAGTAAAAACATCCAAGTTGATACTTCCCATCTTGCCATCCCGGTGAAGATAGTAATCTACTATTCTTTTCTCATTATCATAGAATGAGAACCAGTAACTCAGTTTGTAGGTTTTTTTCTCATAACCTTCGATTACCGGGTAACTTTCGATATCATGAAGAATAATTATACCGGGTTTTTTTTCAGTCAGGGTTTTTTCATCAGACTTGTCGCCATAGAATTTTACCTTGTTCCAGCGATCGCCTCGATAATACCACGGTAGTGGCCAGTAATCTTTCGATGCAATTACGACACTATCCGATGCATCGATAAGATGCATAACCTCACGCATATTTTCAGAGTTCTGTACTTGGACAATTGGCTCATTGATATCAACGGGAATGAACGCAACATGCCAGGTCATGACCACAAGGAAAAGACACCCAACAAGAACAAATACAATCTTTTGCCAGTTTAACTTATACACTGCGACAAAACACATGGGGAGCAGCTGGGGGATGACCAGCCAGGGGACTTTCTCTCCAACATATGCATAGAAAGCCATGGTCAGGATCATCCAGTATATACATAACCGGAAAAACTCATCCGATTTGGAATAACCTGGGCGAGGATTTTGCAGCTGAGCGAGACTTGTTTCGGCAAGATCGGTTGTTGTTCGGGTGAGTCTTTGTGTTAATATTATTTTTTTCAGCCGTTTGAATGCTTGAGTGAGATCAACACCCCCAAGGATGAATTGCAACGCCCCTATGATAGCAAGGATAAAGATCGGAAGCTCGTACAAGAGATAGAAGGGGATATAGAAGTAAAACGGACCGCCAAGACGCTGCTGGTTATGCATATCAGTCCAATGTTCAATTGCTTTGTACCAGCCCGTAGTATTCATCTCAAAGTGAACTCCCTGGGCCGTTATCTGGAAGTTCTGTCCTCCCAGCGTTTCGGGATGGTTTCCGAATCCTGTATAGAGAAGGCTCATTATTGCTATCGCAAGGATTAGTCCGAATACGAGATCCCGTTTCCACGTGACTGGTAAGGTGAAGCTACCTTTCCAAATGGCAATGATGAAAAACGAGGCAAAGATCAGGAGTATGACGGGCATCTCTTCTTTGCAGCTCAGTGCTCCCGCCATCGATACAGCTGCGATTATGGCAAATCTGACTTGGCCACGTTCAAAATAATACAGGAGTGCAACAAGGAGAAGGAAGGTGAAAAAGAGCATGAATATGTCATGTCTCAGGAAGCGGGAGAAATACACCATATCCGGAGATACTGCGATAAATAGTGCAACAAGGACGGTTTGGTTTTTGTTAATATATCCGATGCGATAAATGCAATAAACAAGGGGAATTAACAGGGTGCCGAAGAGTGCAGGAAGCAACCGGGCTACCAAATCAGAATCCCCGAAAATGGAAAACATACCCGCGGTTACATAATAGAGAAATGGTCCATGATAACTCGGATCGTACATCCATGTGCCTTTTGTGAGCAACTCATACGAGAACCATGAATGAATTGCTTCATCGTGGTGTAAGAGTTTGAGATCAAGAGTCCAGAATCGAACAAATATAGCAATAAGAAGAATTAAAATGAAAATTCTGTTAAAAGTAAAAAAATTTTTAATTTTCTCTGATATACATGCGGCCTGCTGCACGCCGCACCTTCAACTCTCTAAAACTATCTCAATGCCGATATCCTTTGGCACCTGAATACGCATGAGCTGACGGAGTGCACGCTCATCTGCATCGATATCGATGAGTCGTTTGTGCACACGCATCTGCCAGCGGTCCCATGTGGCAGTCCCTTCACCATCTGGGCTCTTGCGGATTGGAACAACCAACCGTTTGGTTGGGAGCGGTATCGGACCAGCCAGATTCACTCCTGTGCGTTCTGCTATCTCACGGATTTTGTCACAGACCATCTCTACTTTATTAAAGTCTGTACCTGTCAGGCGAATTCTGGCTTTCTGCATGGTATGTCTCCAAAAAAATTATCTCATTTGTTTTGCCTTGATGGCAATACACATGCCCGCGGCAATAGTTGTTCCCATATCACGGACTGCAAACCGGCCCAGCTGGGGGAGTTCCTTGATGTTTTCGATGACCATCGGCTTTGTTGGTTTGATAACAACAATTGCGGCATCGCCACTCTTGAGGAACGTCGGGTTCTCTTCTTTGGTCTGGCCCGTGCGGGGGTCAAGTTTCTTCTGGAGTTCCATGAACGTACAGGCTGTCTGGGTGGTGTGGCAGTGGAAGACCGGGGTGTAGCCAACGGTCAGTGCACTGGGGTGCTGGAGCACAACAATCTGTGCAGTGAACTCGTCAGCAACGGTCGGGGGTGCCTCGGCGGGTCCGCAGACATCGCCGCGGCGGATTTCACCTTTTGCGATACCACGGACGTTGAATCCGATGTTGTCACCGGGTAATGCCTGTGGGATCTCCTCGTGGTGCATCTCGATGGACTTGATTTCTCCGTCTTTGTTGGCGGGCATGAAAGTCACTTTCATTCCTTTCTTCATGATACCCGTCTCAACACGGCCTACCGGCACAGTGCCGATACCGCTGATACTGTAGACATCCTGAATTGGAAGGCGGAATGGCTTTTCAGTTGGTTTTGCGGGTTCCTTGAACGTGTCAAGGGCCGGGATAAGTGCAAGGCCTTTATACCAGGCCATTTCAGGACTGTTTGCCTTGATATTCTGGCCACCCAGTGAACTAATCGGGATGAAAAGTGTCTCTTCTGGTTTATATCCTACCATTTTGATAAGATCGGAAAGATCCTTCTTGACCTCGTTGAACCGCTTCTCATCGAATTTTACTGAGTCCATCTTGTTGATGGCAATGATAATCTGCGTGATGCCGAGTGTACGGGCAAGGAATACGTGCTCTTTCGTTTGGTCCATGACACCATCTGGGGCTGCAACAACGAGAATTGCTGCATCAGCCTGCGATGCACCGGTGATCATGTTCTTGACGAAGTCTCTGTGTCCCGGACAGTCCACGACAGTAAAGTAGAACTTGGGTGTATCGAACCGCTTGTGGGCGATATCAATGGTGATACCTCTCTCACGTTCTTCCTTTAAGTTGTCCATAACCCATGCAAATTCAAAAGTGGCCTTACCCTTGGTTGCAGCCTCCTTTCGGTAACCTTCGATGATATGTGCAGGTACTGCACCAGTCTCGAACATCATTCGCCCAACGGTTGTTGACTTTCCGTGGTCGATGTGTCCGATAACAGCCAGATTCATGTGGGGCTTGTCAGATGCCATTAATTTTCCTCCAAATAAACGTGTGTGACTGTCCGCTTACAGTCAGTTTATGCGAGTATTACTTATATGAGACCCATCTATATAAAGCATTTCGATTGACGGAGATTTTGCTTTTTTAATTGAAAAAAGACATATCGATATTATCATATCGGATGGTTGAATACCTTTCCTCTATGAAGACCTTGCCGTTCGAGCGCGATGAGAAAAAAAACCGTGTCCTTGTTTCGTGTGCGGATGGAGATGTATCCGTATACAGCCATTGTGCTTACTGCAAGAACTGTAAAGGAGTATGGGTGGGAAAACGACTTACACCTACCCCCCAGCATCAGGCTCTGAATGATATGAGGAAAGGATCTGCTGCAGACGATAATCTGATGAATGCTGCCATGTTGTTTAACACTCTTGTCCGGGATGGCTCAGCAATCGAATGCGGAGATGACGCAAATAAAGGATTTTCGGGGATGTATTAAGCTGATCTCGTTTCAAATCTGCCAGTAATCTTTTTGATCTTTCTTTCATCATCTCTCGAATGGGGAGATTGTCGAGATGTTCTGTCACACTATGCGCGCCTGTACACCCTGTTTATAATTCACTTAATGGCACGAACCACCTGTTCTTCGAGTTTGAGTAAATAATCTAAAATCAGATTATAACCAGTGCCAGAATAGCACAAGCCCGGGTAATCTCGTTTGTGGCACCAACAACATCACCATTTACTCCTCCGAACAAACGGTTTGAAATAAGGAGCATGATTGCCGGGCATACGAGAGCTGCCAGGAAGGCACCCATCAATTTGAAAGGAGCAATGGGCATGAAGAAAAGTGGCGCACACAAGATTGCAGCAATGAGGGGGAAATGGGGTTGCGAAAACTGGTGGAGATAACTGTGAATCCCTTGTCTGAATGGTGTACCGTATGCGGTAAGCAGTGACATTGAAAATTTTGCACAGACTTCTCCAATAATAATGGCAAACACAAGGGAGGTTGATACCTGAAATCCGGCAAACAGGAGGAGTGTGATCACGATACCAGCAGCAACACCCCCTGCTCCAATATAACGGTCGGTAAGCGCTTTAATCCGTTTTTCGCGATCCCCATGCGCCATTAATCCGTCTCCGAAATCCAGGAGCCCGTCAAAATGATGGGCACCGGATATCAGCATGATCAGGGCAATGGCAACCGCCGCTGCAATTGTCTGGTTCGCTATAAAAAAAACCGGGATTGCAACAAGTGCCCCAATGATGTACCCTGCTACCGGGTAGAGATAGGAATGGCGGGCAAACTGCTCGAGCTCCTGTGGTTTACCCAGCGGAAGAATTGTCGTGAATTGCAGAAGGGAAAGGAGAATTTTCATATGCATTCGCTGTAGAGACGGGATGTGCATCCAGCGATCAACCCGGCGACCGCATCATCGAGAAACGGTCCGAGTTTTGCGAGGATTCCGGGTTTTTTCTGATCATACCGGGTAAATTCAAACCGTGCATAGGTCCCCCCGATACATTCTGCGATAGCCATGCCGATGATTTCATCGCTCAGTAAAAAGACCGGGTCATCGGCAATTTCTGAATTTTTTCGTTTATTGTAAAGTTCATCTTCAAGGAGGATCGCGCCAAGAAGGAGTGAGGATACATTGGGATCTGCCAGATATTTCTTTATTTTGCGCATAATCTCCGCAGCAGCCTCCTCTTCCGGCATGCCGTGGGATACATAAAGCCCCATGGCAGCCTCGACAATATCTTCAAGCGTGATGCCGTTATCGCGCAACCGCTGTTCAATTTCAAACATATGAATAGGTGTTGTACTGAATGGACTATTATATCGTTGTGGATTTTTACCGATATCTTCAAACTGGAATGGATTGAAATATACGAGTTGATACTTATGGGATTCCTTTCCGAAATACCAGATATTATATTTAAAAAACCGCTCTTTTGCGCTATCCTCGGAAATACTCTCCTCTCGACGGTTCCGGGAGTATCTGGTGCAGGTTCAAGTCCTGATAACACCCTGCTCACTCCTATACTGGATGCTGAGCTCATTGTTCATGGTGCAATAACAAGCCATCCCATAAAACCAAACACCCCGACAGGCTGTCCGACACCGGCATCGATTACCCGTTCAATGATGGAATTGACACAGTTGCAACCGCTGTTCATCAATGCCGGGCTCCGACACTCACCAACGGTCCCTTGCTTCGATGTATATGGTGAGGTTGGGGAAGATCCCCGTTTTCATAACGCCGTTCCCCGTGCACAAGCCCTGTTTGATCAGGGAAAATTGATAGGTAAGACCCTTTCTGAATTTAGCGATCTTCTTGTCATGGGAGAATGTGTCCCTGGTGGGACAACCACCGCGCTCTGTGTCCTGCGTGCACTCGGATACGATGCTTCGGTAAGCAGCAGTTTTGTTGACAATCCGGTTACCCGGAAAGAAGAGATCTGCCGGATAGCGCTGGCGCGTATCAAAGCTGACAATGTCACCGCGCCACTGGAAGTGCTGCAATATACCGGAGATCCAATGATGCCGGTGGCGGCCGGAATTGCCAGTACCTATACCGGGCATCTTTTCCTTGCCGGCGGTACCCAGATGCTTGCGGTGAGTGCAATAATTAACGCAATGGGATTGCATCTCCCCTCTGTAGTTACAACTTCCTATGTGCGGGACGATCCCTCGGCCAATATTGAGCAGATTGCCCGGCATATTGGAGTAAAAATATTCTATGTTGACCCGGGATTCGGGGATATCGGACACTCTGGCCTTGCACGGTATTGCATCGGGGAAGTAAAGGAAGGAATGGGTGCTGGCGGGGCGATGTGTCTTGCGCATCTTCTTGGGCACTCCCCGGATGAGATCCGGGCAAAAATCCTGAGTACGGTGAGTGCCTACAGCTGAACACAATTATAGTACATCAATACAAACCTCACCATGATGCGTCCCATTTATGTAGTCAATAATTTCGGCCAGTTCAATCACCTTATTCACCGCGCATTGAGAGATCTGGATATTGAAGTGGAACTGGTGCCTAATTCAACATCAAAAGAACAGGTTGCGGAAGGATGCCGGGGGATCATTCTTGGGGGAGGCCCGGCCATTGAGCGTGCAGGGAACTGCAGCCATTATCTCGATCTCGGATTGCCGGTATTGGGAATATGTCTTGGGCTTCATATTATTGCAAAGAAATTTAATGGCACTGTAAATCCCGGACGCAGTGGAGGATACGGTCCGGTTGAAGTAGAAATCTGCCAACATGATGATATCCTTGCAGGGTATCCCGGCAAAGTGAGTGTATGGGCATCGCATGCTGATGAAGTGTCGCAGTTACCAGATGGATTTACCCTTCTCGCTCATTCATCCATCTGTAATAATGAGGCCATAGCTCTTCTGGATAAGCGGATATACGGGTTGCAGTGGCATCCGGAAGTGAGCCATACGTTCGAAGGAAAACGGGTGTTTGAAAACTTCAACCGGCTCACCCTTGAGAACAAGGGATAACTTGTGTTGTACCAGTGCCACCGGGATATGAACGACTTAAAATCTCGTTTGTGAAATCCCATCCTCTGTCGGCATGTATTTTCAATAAATGATTTTCTTTTTCTCCGAACCGCCGATGGGCTTGTTAATTTTATATATTAGCAGGAAAGATGGATGAATATGATAAGCAAAAACGCAAAATGCTGTGTTTTATTGATATTCGGGATCCTTTTTTTGATTAGTCCTGTGTTTGCCGCAATAAATACTATCCGTCCTGGCGAAATGGTTTTTCTTGGCGAACAGGGACTTGATATAACCTCAGCAATGGATGTGGATACAAAAATCGGGTGGTGGGCATCCGCAGCTTCGATTGCCGGCAGTTCCCCTGATAGTACGGTCTCTGTCTCAAATCCTGCAAGTTTTTCCGTATCCCCAAATTTATTTGGATCTTACCCCGGGGTGTGGTATCGCCTTAACCCTTCCGACCAGGCAAACGGGACGGCTTTCAATGTTGCAGATCCTCAATTGGATATCAAAGTAGAGGATACAACCGTTGGTCTCGATGTTACGGACAAATGGGTCCCTTCGGGCGATGCACTTCGTTTCAGGATAGATACCAACATGTATCCTATATCCTCAAGAACAGGTGGATCGCCGTTACCTGTTACGATCAAAGTACAGTCCCCGGATGGAGCGATTTTTACCTCTCTGATAAGCAACTCAGGAACAACAACATCCATCGTTGACTATGGTGTTACGACATCACCCCAGTATACCGATTCAATCTGGGGTACAAATAATCGTGAAGCCTATCCCACCGGAACGTATACCATATGGGCCGAGTGCAACGTGAACGGTATGAAAGACAATTATGGTGTATCAGGTAAGACCATAAGCAGGGTAGTGAGTCTGCTTAACCAGGACCAGAATCCTCTTATCAAAGTAAATGTGCCGACAACAAATCCAACCCAAACAACAATCACACCTGCTAAAACAGTTACAACATTTTCAACAACGATACAGCAAACTCCACAGATTACTCCCGTACCCACACTATCTCAACTCCCGGTATCCCCTGTAACTCCCCCCACAGTCGAAACCGCAGTTACTCCGCAGCTGACGCTCACTCCGACAAAAACAAAATCTGCCGGGTTTGAATCTATAATCGCGGCTTTTGCTGTCATAGCAGCAGTCGTATTTTACACAAAGAAAGAATAAATCCCCTTTTTTCAGGTTCGCAAGATTTTATTACCTTACTTTCCCATTCCGGTGTATGAACGTAGTAACAACCGTGATAAAATCCCGTCATAGCGTGCGGAAATTCAAACCCGATTCTGTGAGCGATATTATCATAAAAGACGTGCTAGAATGTGCTTCGCTGGCTCCCACAGCAATGAATATCCAGCCGTGGCTATTCGGTGTTATTAAAAACAAAGAAGTACTTGCAAAGATTGCAGCAATCACGGACCATGGGAAGTTTATCGCAGAATGCCCACTGTGCTTTGCGGTTTTTGGTGAGAAGAAAGAGACCTATTATCTTGAGGATTGCTGCGCTGCAACAGAAAACATCATTCTGGCTTTGCAGGCTCAAGGTGTTGCATCCTGCTGGGTTGCCGGTGAGAAAAAAGCGTATGCTGATCAAATACGGGTGATGCTGGATGTTCCTGATGGATACACATTAGTCTCACTGATCGCAGCCGGTATTCCCGCAGAGGTTTCGATCACTAATAAAAAAGAGATGAAAAAAATAGTATTCCATGAAAAATATGAAACGGATTGATATCCGCATATAATCAGATTTTTTTTACCTCCCGATACTTTTCAAATCCGCACAATCAAAACTATTTGTAATTGGTAATGGGTAGATATCAGACCAGCACTGATCATGGAGGGGGTCCCTGCCATCCGCGTGAAAAATAAGCCACCCCCCTCTCATGTCCATGAGGGGGTACCCCCACCACCCCCAACCAAGTCTCCGGCGTAAGCGAAGTGATTTTTGTTGGATGTACATCCGAATATCGGTTGTATATCCGATTATCGGATGTACATCTTACTCACGTTTTCACAGTTTAATCTCTGCATGCTGCAAACCAGCGCTCCAAAAGGAGTACACCGGATGATGACTGGTCGTACTATGCTGAAAATATCAACAACGGAAAACCCCGGAATTATTAAGCCTCTGGCCAATAACACATTGATCATGAATAAGCCGGTTCTGCAGGTAGCACTCGATCTTCTCGAATTGAAACGGGCTTTGCAGATCGCACAGGAAGCCATTGACGGCGGTGCAGACTGGATTGAAGTGGGAACCCCTCTCATAAAAAGCGAAGGTATGTCCGCAGTCCGGGCAATGAGGGAGCGTTTTCCCGACTCCGTTATCGTGGCTGACATGAAAATTGCAGACACCGGTACGCTTGAAGTGGAGATGGCTGCCAAGGCGGGGGCTGATATTGTCTGCGTGCTTGCGGATGCTGATGACGCGGTTATCGAAGAAGCGGTCCGGGCTGCCCGGTTGTACGGAATCCGGCTGATGGCGGACCTGATCAATGTCAGGGATCCCGTATCCCATGCCTGCCATCTTGAATCACTGGGGATTGATATCATCTGCGCCCATGTCGGTATCGACCAGCAGATGACCGGCAGGGATTCCCTAGAACTCCTCTCAACACTGTCAGGAAAGGTCCATGTCCCTGTTGCCGTTGCTGGAGGAATCGATTATAAGACTGCTGGAGAAGCAGTGCAGTGCGGGGCGGATATTGTCATAGTCGGTGGGGGAATTGTCCGTTCTTCGGACGTAACCGGTTCCACAAAAAAGATCCGGGAAGCAATGGACAATCCCTCGATAAAAATGGTGGAAAAAAGATCCGCTGATGATGAAATTCGTTCCCTTCTCATTCAGGTATCTGCTCCCAATATCACGGATGCGATGCATCGTAAGGGGGCAATGACAGGAATATTTTCTGTCTGCGGTAATGTGAAGATGGTGGGGCGGGCAGTGACCGTACAGACCCTTGCCGGGGACTGGGCAAAACCCGTGGAAGCGATCGATGTTGCCGGAAATGGAGACGTGATCGTTATCAACAACGATGGCTGTACCCATGTTGCTCCCTGGGGGGAACTGGCTACGTTGAGTTGTGTGAAAAGAGGCATATCCGGCGTTGTTATCGATGGGGCCGTACGGGATGTCGATGATATCCGGGCAATGAAGTTCCCCCTGTTTGCAAAGGCAATCGTCCCGAATGCAGGAGAGCCCAAGGGATTTGGCGAGATCAATGCAGAAATCCAGTGTGGAGGACAATACGTTGTCCCGGGAGACTGGATTGTCGGCGATGAAAGCGGTGTCGTAGTAATTCCTGCAAAGAGGGCGTATGAAGTGGCACGCAGGGCACTGGAAGTCAGGAAGAACGAAGAGCGGTTACGGGAAGAGATTCGCCGGGGAAGTACCCTCTCCCAGGTAGCTGAATTAATAAAATGGGAGAAACGATGACGTGTCAGTGAAACACGCTTCGTTCCAGAAGAGTTGCACCTGAATTCTTGATCCTTTTTATTGCGTCTTCGACCTGATCGACCCTGAGGATAAGCACTGCTCCCTCTTTTCCCGAATAGGCATACGAATACTCAATGTTTATACCGGCATCTCCCAGGATTTTTGCCACTTCATAAAGACCACCCGGCTGATCCTTCATGTGCACGGCAATCACATCGGTAAATGCGATATTGAATCCCAGTGACAGCAGTTTGTCATGAGCTTTTTCCGGGTGATCTACCAGTGCCCGCACGACTCCGAAACCATTTGCCTCAGCGATGCTGAAAGCAAGGATATTGATCTTCTCTTCCCCGAGGGCATGAGCAATTGCTGCAAGCCTGCCCGGGCGGTTTTCAGAGAATATCGAAATCTGCCTGATTACATATTTTTTCGTGTCCATTTACATCGCCCTCTTGTCGATTACCTTCTTTGATTTACCTTCGAACCTGGGTAATGATCCCGGTTCAACCAGTTCGACATCTACATTCACGTTCAGGGAATTCCTGAGCCGGTGTTCAACCTTCTGCCGTACTTTCATAATATCGTTGATTTTGTCACTGAAGGATTCCTTGTTCAGTTCAACGCGAACGAGCATATCATCAAGAGCACCTTTTCTCTCGACTACGATCTGGAAATGCTCCCCTACTTCAGGGATTGCCATCAGGGCAAACTCGATCTGTGACGGGAAGACGTTGATCCCCCGTATGATGAGCATATCGTCGACCCGTCCCTGGATCCTCTGGATTCTCGGGTGAGTTCTGCCGCAGGAGCAGGTATCTTCCTCCATGGAAGTGATATCCCCGATACGATACCGTATCATGGGAAGGGCCTCTTTCTGGAGGATCGTGATGGTTAATTCGCCCTTTTCCCCGGGTTCAAGGGTTTCGCCGGTTTTCGGGTCAATTATTTCCACCAGCGCAATATCAGACCAGATATGGAATCCTTTTTGCTCGGAACATTCCGTGAACATTGGTCCGGACAGTTCACTGGTACCGTAAATATCATACGCCCTGATACCAAGCCAATCCTGGATGCGGTTCCGCATACCTTCGGTCCAGGGTTCTGCTCCCAGTATTCCGGTACGGAGATTGGTATCTTTCTTGATATCCACGCCCATTTTTGCGGCAACTTCTCCAATGTGAAGAAGATAGGAGGGAGTACAGGCAATTGCCGTTGCTCCCAGATCCTGCATGAGTTCTATCTGGCGCTCGGTATTTCCAACACTTGTCGGCAGAACGGTTGCACCAATACGCTCGGCACCATAATGCATACCGAGACCCCCGGTAAACAGGCCGTACCCGTAACTTACCTGAATCACATCGCCCCTTCCCAGCCCGACCGAAGTGAGACCCCGGGCCAGCGATGTTGTCCATGTGTGTAAATCATTTTGTGTATAGCCGACAACCGTGGGTTTTCCTGTTGTGCCCGATGACACGTGATACCGGACAAGTTCATCCTGGGTTGCCGTGAATATCTTATCCGGGTAATTATCCCTGAGATCCCGTTTGAACATGAACGGGAGTTTATGCACATCGGCAAGTTCGCGGATATCATCCGGATGGACTTTCTGCTCTTTCATGCGGTCATGGTAAAAAGGAGAGAAACTGTACAACCGGTATACAAGACTTTTTAAAAGTTTGTACTGCATTCTCTTGAGCTCTTCTTTCGGCATCGCCTCGATTCGTGGATCCCAGCATACCATTATATCGCCTCCCTTCTGTCAATTACCCGTTTTGCTTTTCCTTCAAAACGCGGCAATGATCCTGGTTCTACAAGCCTGACTGTCGTTCGCAGTTCCAGAGAATCGCGGAGTTCTTTTCCCACTTTTTTCTGGATCTTTGCCAGGTCTGCCAGTTCACCACTGAATGAGTCTCGGTTAATCTCAACTTCGACAGTCATTTCGTCCAGATGATTTATTCTGTCAATATATACCATAAACTGATTGCCCACTTCAGGAATCTTAAGGAGCACGTGTTCAATCTGGGAGGGAAACACGTTGATACCCCGGATGACCAGCATATCGTCGCTCCTTCCGGTTATCCTGGCAATCTTCTGCCCTCTTTTGCACAGGCATCCATCCTCCATCAGCATGGTGACATCGCCGGTGCGGTACCGCAGAAGCGGCATTGCTTCTTTAACCAGGGGCGTGACTACCAACTCGCCCCGCTCTCCATCAGAGACACGTTCGCCGGTATTGGGATCTATGATCTCGACAAGGTAGGAATCATGCCAGATATGAAGCCCGTCTCTTTCTACACATTCAAACGCAACACCCGGGCCGAAGAGTTCGCTCAGGCCGTATGAATCATACGCTGTTACACCAAGTCTTTTTTCCAGCGTGTGACGTACACTTTCGGACCATGGCTCAGCCCCAAAAATTCCTGTTTTCAGACTGTCGAGTGATTCGCCCATCTCTTCAGCAACTTCTGAAAGATGCATTGCATAACTGGGAGTGCAGTGGATTGTTGTTACGCCGAAATCCCGGATCATCTCGATCTGGCGTTTGGTATTTCCCGTGGCGCTGGGAATGACCGTCATGCCAATTTTTTCAGCACCGTAGTGGAAACCGAGCCCTCCGGTGAACATGCCGTAATTGACCATGTTCTGGAAGATGTCTTCCTTCCCGACACCGATCATGGTCATATTGCGTGCTATCAGGTCTGCCCAGACATCAAGATCTTTTTTAGTATACCCCACGACCGTGGGTTTTCCCGTCGTGCCCGATGTTGTGTGGATACGTACAATATCCTTAAGCGGTACTGCAAACAACCCGAAAGGATAACCATCCCGGAGATCCTGTTTTTTGGTAAAGGGTATTTTCCGGATATCATCCAGCGTTTTTATCGATGATGAGGTAATTCCTGCATCGGAGAGACGTTTATTAAAAAAACCAACTTTTTTTGCCTGGCTTATTGTTTTCTTCAACCGTTTAAGCTGAAGTGCCTGCAATTCATCAGGTTTCAGGGTTTCAATCTTCTTATCCCAGTACATCGCCGACCTCTGTTATGCTATCGCATGTCAAATTATGTCGTGGCTACGGTATATATCCACCGAAATTTCTGGAGGGTTCAAATACAAGAAACAGTATTCTGTATGGTCACTATTTTGGCAAAACGGAAATTGTTTCAATGAAAGAATTCCCAGGAGCAAAAACACCGGGCCATTTGTTTCTAAGACATTCTCATTGCAATCGATCTCCGGAAATTTTTTTCAATCACCCCCTCACCCCCCGCTCATTTTTTTTCAATCAGACCTTGCCGTGCGAGCCCGGACCCTCACCCCGGAGAAAATGATTTGTTGTTAGATAATTATCCAACAGTTGGATAATTATCCAACAGTTGGCAACTTATCTAACACCCTCGTACCCTGATTGAAAATTTTTCAGCAGGGTGTGCCATGAAAATGTTCCAGAATACAAGGTTCCGGAACATCCTTTTTAAAAAATCCGGAAAGGTACAACGATGATTTAATCTGTGGAAATGTGGTAGTAATTATCTGAATTGTGCTGTATCGTACGGGGTTTATGGAGACGAATTATCCTTGGTTGTCGGTGAGTGGGTTTGGGTCTCACATCAAATCGACACAGACAAAATTAATCATCCAGAAAAAAAACGGTATCGAGGAATACGCTCTTGATTCGGTGAAAAACCTCCTTATTGTTGGCGGACATACGATAAGTTCGGCAACGGTAATCCAGCTTATTAAAAAAGGCGCAATTATATCGTTTTTCGAAGCCGACGGAAATCCCATCGGGATCATCAGTCCTTATGGATCCCGTAACGATCCGGAGGTGAATCCTGCACAGCAGACCGGATCACGCCATCGTTTCGCCACGGCAATCGCCCAGGGTGCCCTGAAGTCCCGCCTTGTCGCTATCAACCGCTTACAGGAGCTACAGAATGTATCACTTTTTTATGAAGCGGAATCGGATTTCCTTCATAAATCTTTAGAGGAAATGGCGTTCCTGATCAAACTCGACGAAATCCGCCGCCTTCACCGTATGACTTCTGACATGTATTACGAGATAATGTCGCGTAACACCAAGCCGGAATTTGGATTCCGGAGAAGAACATTACGCCCTCAGACCGATCCTATCAATGCAATGCTCTCATTTGGCTATGCAATGCTGTTTGGTAATTGCTGTGTTTCCCTGATAGGAGCGAGGCTGGATCCCGACATTGGCCTGTTGCACGAGGGTAAAGGAGGTCTGGTGAATGATATTGCCGAATCGATGAAATCTGAAATGATCGATGAAGCTGTATTCAGGATTGCACGTGAGTCCCTCACTTCTGCCGACTTCGAAATCTCTCCTGACCGGTGCATGTTATCTGATGAATTAGCCAGAAATCTCATTAAAACATTTCATGACACCATAAACAATAAAAAAATCGATGAACAGGTATCCAGTCTCTCAAATGCGATAAGAAATAGTGGTGAATTCAAAGCGCTGTACTGATACGCCCTTCTCCTTTTATAATTGAAAAGTCCTCAAAGACCTTTAATGGTATTTCTGATTGCCGGAGATCCCTGATAACTGCACGGGGACAACCATACACCATAGAAACAAATTTTTCAAGAATCATCAGTTCGCCCGTTGCATAGATGTGCACCCTTCCATCCGGCAGGTTCATTACCGTCCCGGACACTTTCAAGTCGGTAGCAATTCTTCGCACGCACGCCCTGAACCCGACTTTCTGGACCCTTCCCGAGATTAATATCTCGATGGTCCTCATTATCAGATCTCCTGCATTATTTTAATCGCGAGGCCGAGTTCATCGAACACTTCATCCCGCAGGGCTGACTGGCGTATATTCGTCGCTGCGTCAATTGCAGAATCGAGTACTTCCTGGGCTTCGCTCTCACAGCCTGCAGCATGGCACTTCATTGCAATATCGCACATCACAAAAGCCCTACGGGAAAGTGGCCGGATAATCCGCGATTCTTTCATAGCACTTTGCAGCATGCGCTTTGAAAGTTTTCCATTCCCTTCCTGCCGGAAAAGAATTGAAAGATTACAGAAAAAGATTGCTTCTTTTCCACGATCGGCAACCGAGCTGATGATACGTTCAAGCGAGGCGATCTGACTTGGCTGGGCCCCGTCATCTAATATTTTATCTGTAATCGCCCGGATTTTACTGTACTGGGGGGAGATCTCATAAGATCCTTTCTGCCCCATCTGCGTGAGGCGGTGAAGTCTTAATCGGTCGTCATCAATAGTCCGGGTCGTTTCAATAGCGTAGCGGAGGTATTTCTTATCATTGTGCGTTGTGTACAGCATCGAATACACATGGGCGACATTGTCGCGGATGGTATCTGCAATATACTGGATATTGATGTTTTTTGTTAATACATCTGCTTTTTTCAGTAAAGGCAGGAATGCATCATCTTTGTTGCAATGAAGTGCGAGCGGGACAATATCAAGGATAACTGATGCCTGTTCATAGGGCGAATGGATTTTTTCTGTTGCACCCACCATTAGTGTGAGCAATTCAGCACATCGATCATCATCTTTATGTACCATTCGGGACATTGCAATGAGCGATTTGATGTAATCGACCGGTTCTTTGATTTCGGAAACGATTTTTAATGCAATATCGATAAAGGAGTCATCAGGGGTAGCGTTATTCAGGCTGGCAATGGCATAAACAATCTGTCTCCGCGCTATCCCGCTATCGGGGAATTCTGCGCTATCCAGGATTTGTATTCCTTCATCGAGGCATTTTTTTGCCATTTCCTGATCAATGGGACTAAACAGTGTTGTCAGGTCAGCTAAAACCAGTATTTTCTGATATTCTGTGGGAAGATTTTCTAGTGAACCTGAGACTTCTTTCAGAATTTCCGTAGCCCTCTCTGGATCTCCTGACTTGAATACGGAATCTGCAAGATTTAACAACCCCGTAAGACGATTGTAAGGATCTTGTATCTGGTGGAGGATGCGGTATGTCAGATTGATAGAAACCGGATTGGATCGTGCCTGTTCAGATCTCTGAAGACGGTAAGCCAGGATTTCATAGGGATCGGTTGAACCCGGGAAGGGTGTCTCATCATTGAGATTTGAAATAATCCGGGACATCATTGCATCCCTTTCTAATACATTGCCGATCTCCAGAGAGTACATCGCAAGGGGGATGATAAAATCCGGATTATCACTTGTTTTTGAATACGATAGAATTACATCGATTAACCCGGCGATCTTAAGCGAGATTTGCGGTGTTTTAACATTCTTTTTAATTATTTCCAGGCCACGCTCAAATGGAGGAACCGCATCTGAAAAATTTTGCATAGGGGGGATAATCTTCGGTTCTTTGAGCAGGATACATCCAATTTTAATAAAACACTCAGCAATACGTTCGAATAATTGGGTTTTTAATGCAGGATCTTCGATTTTCTGTGCGATCAGGTATGCCTTTTCGAGAGCATCGGGTGAACGGTTATCAATTGCGTATTTTATAACTCCCTCGATAATGTTCGCCATTGCATAAGCTGCAAGATCTTTTTCGAGAAGGGAGTTGCTCCATTTTTCCATTCTTAAAAGGAGATCGAGATCTCCCTGGTGTGCTGCCAGGATCGCGGCTTCGTCAATAATCCTGCTCAACGTGGCTGAACGGGTATTCTGCCCATCTATCTGGCAGGTAAGCCCGACCGCTCTCTGGAGGAAATCACGATTATTTATCTGCACACCGATCTGTGCAATTTTTATGACAATGCTTGAAATAGCTCGCTCTTTTAATGACAATTCTATGATCGAATCTGCAAGTTTAATCAGGATGCCTGGTTCATGGGCATCCAGAAATCCCCTGTCCACAAGAAGGGTGATGCATTCAAGAAAGAGAGGATCCCTTCGGGGGTGTAAGCTGATTAGTTCTTTCATGGAATGGATATGGGGGACTATCTCGTCAAAAGGAGAATCCCGGGAAATTTCAACTGCTGCATGGTATACTGCATTATGAGAAATATCTGCGGGGATATTCCTTAGAATTGAACTATTAATTTTTGCAATGGAATTTTTTATTGCTCCTGCCTTCAGAAGATTTGTTAAACAATCCGTGTAGAGTGTAATATTTTCTGACTCATGATTGACTTTCCCAAATACATTAAGCGCAGATTCAAAATTTCCTGAACCAAGCATAATCTGGGAAAACTGAAGATAGACCCGGGATAGATATACGGTATTGCAGTTCTTTTCAATAATGGGAATGAGATCAGAAAGCACGTTAATTTCATTAGAACTGCGGGAAACTGAAATACCCGCCTTGATTATCTCCCGTATTGGATACTTATCGGGATTTGAAATCAGCTGCTGAAGTTTCATCGCTGATTCAAAATACCAGGTATCCCCGGACTGTTCAGCTTTCCTGAGAAGATCAATTACAAGAGTCTCTGTAACAAAGGGCAGTGTCTCACAGAGAGACTGAAGTACTCTGGTTATCTGTTGTTTATCCTTTTCGCGATCAAGAAGCTGATCAACGAGGGCGCTGATAATTTCGAGTTGATTATCAGAATTACTATCCTTAAAGTGTTGGATAAATGCTGGAATATCGGATATGTCCCGGGAAAAAGCAGATTTTATCCCTTTCTCAACAATTGAATTAATACAGCTCTGCCTGCGGATCTTCTGGTGGATATCGGTTGCAATTATGATACTATCAAGGAATAATGGGCGATTTTTTTCCAGAACCGCAATGGTTGCTATTGCTTTTGCAAGCTCTGAATGAAGGACCGCTCGTTTTGAGATATCACTGATGTCTTCAATTAGACTGAGCGAAGTGCGGAGACGTTTTTCATCCCGGGTTGTGATCGCCCAGACAATCAGAAGAGGAATGATATCGATCATGATATCGGATCGGTATTTCCGGAAACTGATCTGATCGAGCATAACCATGCCCTGTTTGATAAACGAAGGATCTGAATGAGATACTCCCGCTTCTATGAGATCCCGTGCCATCAATGCAAATACTCTGGACTGATAACTTTTTTTCCCTAATATATCGGACAGGAATAGAAGTGATTTCAGCCATGCATCATTTTTTGTTTTAATATATTGACAAAGAATGCCCGAGAATAAATCCTCGATTTCATTGCTCGGGATATTGGCAACGGCGTATAAAAAGGCAGGATTGTCTGTTTTGATGGCTTTATCTACAAGGAGATGATTCAGATCGGAGACAATTGTTTTTCTGGCATGTCGGCCCTGATTCAGGTGCAGTTCCTCAATGCTATCCCTGACACTCTTCCAATCCTCTGCTGATAGCGCCTGCTGAATATTATCGATTATTTCGGTAGGTTTAACCATTATTTATTTCCCGGTTACAGAAATTCAGGTTATTTATCTCAATTTGACCAAATTAGTTAATAAACATTACTCTTTTATTTGGGCATAATTTTATATTTTTTTTGGATACTGAAGCATATTTAACGGTTTTTTACCTGATATCTCAATAATTGGACCTGCATTTTTAAGAAACTATAATAATTTCAATTAATTCTTGAATTAAACCACAAAAATCCGTTTTTTATAATTTCACAAATCCCTAAAAAAAATTCTGTATTAATTTGCCCGGTCTGGATTGTCCTTTGTAACTTTCTGGATCGTATCCATTAGTTCATCCCGCAGTGCCCTGCCTTGCTTATCATCATCTGCATCAATGATGATCCTGATGAGGGGTTCTGTTCCGGATGCCCGTACCAGTGCCCATGAATTATCCCGAAAAATTTTCACTCCATCCGTCTGATCAATGATACCATGCGCATACGCAGTTTTTAACGCTTCGAGTATTGCCGCACCTCCGCTTGCAGAGATCTTATCTTTGATCATATGTCGCTTGGGTAATTGATTTAATAATTCGGATAATTTTTGTCTGCGTGAAGCAAGAATTGCAACCATCATCGCAGCGGTCATACCTCCATCACGGCAGAATTGATGGTCGGGAAAGATTAGCCCGCCATTTCCTTCTCCGCCAAAAATAACCGGTGACCCCTTCTCAATTAGCGATCGCATCGTGCGGGCAACATAGATGCTTCCGACCGGCGTGTAGGTTACGGTACAATTATTCTTTTTAGCTACTATCTCAACCATCTGTGATGTGCTGACCGGTGTAACAATCACACCTTTTTTCTGGTGACATATATGGTCTGCTACAAGCGCAAACTCCTGGTTTTCCTCGACAAAATGTCCATTTTCATCAATAAAGACAGCACGATCTGCGTCACCATCGTGAGCAACACCAAATGCAGCTCCGCTGCTCACAACGAGCGCTGCAAGTCCTTTTAGTCCCTCCGGGGATGGTTCGGGAAGCCTTCCGGGAAATGTGCCGTCCATAATCCCATTAATTGTCAGCACCCTGCAACCCAGGCGTGTGAGAATCTCCGGGGTTGTGGAGCAGGCCGGGCCTGAACCGGGATCTACAACAACCGTAATTCCTGTACCCGGTTTGCCGGGAAAATAATCCGCAATTGCAGTGACATATTCTTCGATAAAATGAGGTGCAATGGTTTCGTGTCCCACATGTTCCCAGGATGTTGTGGAATATGCACGGTCGAATATCCTTTGTTCGAGTTTGAGGGTCTCTTCATCTCCCATCTCTGTACCATCAGGTTCGATGATTTTAACACCGTTATATTCCGGTGGATTATGAGATGCGGTGATCATCGCCCCGCCATCAAAGTGATTTTTTACCAGGTACTGGAGTGCCGGTGTCGGGAGGATGCCACAGTCCGTTACATCGCATCCAACAGCCAGAAGTCCAGACTTGACTGCATAAGCAAGCGTTTCACCGCTGGTCCTTGTATCCCTGCCAACAGCGATGCGTCCTTTTCTCATCGTTCCGAACGCTTCTCCGATGGAAAGTATAAGTTCAGGAGTCAAATCTTTTCCAACAATTCCTCTCACACCATTAGTACCGAACAATCGTTTCTGGATTTTTTTAGTTTCCATGTTTTATGACTCCTGTTACGTTTTAAGGATAAAAATCTTCAAAGGCATTGAGTGATGCAAGCACTTCATCAGGGCTCGGGTTGGTCAGGACACAATGGTCCGTTTCGAGATTTCCAATAACTATTCTGGGGTATGCTATCTGTTTGAACCCTTCGATAACGGTGAAATTCATACCCTGATCGAAAAGAAGCCTTAACATACTGTTTAATGAATTGTTACGTATCGCAGCTACGGATTTATCTGCGTCGATACCTATGGAAACATCAGCACCTGCTTCAAAAAAGCCGGTAGTGTCTTTTCCCTCTTCAAGAACATATTCATGATCCCCAAGATGCTTGATCACTGCAACGTTCCCGTGTGTTTTGAGTTGAGGGATAAGTTGTTTGATGAAGGTACTTTTACCGGAATTTGATCGTCCAACAACCTGAATTATCTTCATGGGGTCTCATCTCCTTTAATTTCGGGATCTTCTTTTACGGGGCTGATTTCTTGAATATTTTCCGAATTCTTATTTATTGACGTGAGGACAGTTGTTTGAAGTGGGAAAATCATTTCCTGTTCCGGGTCAATCGACGGTGACGTAATGAGAGGCAAATATGCGGCTGTTCCATCCCCATGAATGGCCATTGTTTCAGAATCCCCGGGCGAGAGGCCCACTCTGTCGGGAGATCGCGGCTCCGTACGGATACCTTCTGAAGGAACCGTTTCTTTTGTTTTCCTCCTTCTCTTTGTTTTTTGCTGTGTCGATATATCCGTTTCCACCGGGGCTGTTATTTTTTCCGTTACATCTGGTTTTCCCGGAAGTTTGGTCCCTGTTTCGGTCTCTTCACCTCTTGTCCGAAGTATTGTTTTGGCTGCTTCTCCAACACTTCGCATGACTTTGGTGATGCGATCTTCTATATCGATCTCTTCATCGATATCCAGGGTTGTCCCTTCAACTTCCAGCAAAAATCGTGCAACTTCGCTGGCTTCAAAGAGCAGATCATCGAGTTCATCGGTTGTAAAAAATCCGCACATTGCTCCATAAAAAAATGTGGCACTGGATTTACGCACCTTTTTTTTGAAAGAATTCCGTGCCTGGTTCACAGCCTGGGGGGTATAGGTGTCTTCCATAAAAGGGACAAGTTCCGGCAGGTGATTTCCGATAAAGGTCATTTCAGCTCCGCCGGATGTGCGGAAATCAGTGCACAGGCGTGCAAGCGCCCATTCACGGGCCGTTATGTAGGTCCTTTTGCGTAAAAACTGGTTTACCTTGCGATAGGTTGCTCCATCAACTTTCTTGAATTTTTTATATTTATTGATCTCCTGCTGGATATTTGCGTTGTCCATTATCATACACCTGTCAATAATTGGTTTATCCCTGTATGGGATTATTTTCCAAGAGATAGTTGATTATTCGATCGCTTTATTTATAGCATTATATGGTTTATTAATGGTAATAACCACGTCGGATGAC
>Ga0074195_1000374_pt1 | contig 94057 bp, 82 predicted proteins | sample EPASupsiteHSE623_FD_64525 | JGI IMG/M metagenome (GOLD analysis project Ga0074195, IMG submission 64525) | Bioremediated contaminated groundwater from EPA Superfund site, New Mexico - Sample HSE6-23 | ecosystem: Environmental > Aquatic > Deep subsurface > Groundwater > Contaminated ...
GCCTTGGGTGATGCTGTTGGTTGAGACGAAGGCGCAGCGCAAGCTGGCTGGCTGGCTGGCTGGCTGGCTGGCTGGCTGGCTGGCTGGCTGGCTGGCTGGCTGGCTGGCTGGCTGGTGAGTCTGCCAGTGCCTAAAAGTTGCATATATTTTGCTACTTTCACATACCAAGCCGCGACAAAGTCCAGCAGGCCCGCATTGTCGATGCCAGTAAAAACAACGCGCGTGTCCTCACGTTGCAAGTCATCCATCAACTTGGCACCGACAAACGGCGGATTCCCCAGCACAAAGCTACACCGCTCAGCCGGCAACACCTCATTCCAATCCAGCCGCAGCGCATTGCCGTTCACGATGTGCGGCGTGGTGCGCAACGGAATCCGCGCAAAGTACAAACCAAACTCTTCGCTCACGCGCAGGTTCATTTGGTGGTCCATTAGCCACAGCGCCACCTGCGCAATCTGCGCCGGGAACTCCTCAATCTCGATGCCGTAGAACTGGTCCACATCAACGCCGATGAGTTGGTGCACGTCCACCGTCAGCTGGCCCGCCGTGTTGCTGGCGCGCAGTACTTCCAGCTCCAGAGCGCGCAGCTCGCGGTAGCTGATCACCAGAAAGTTGCCACAGCCGCAGGCCGGATCAAAAAACGTCAGCGTGCGCAGCTTTTTGTGAAACTCAAACAGTCGGTTCTTATTGCTTTTGACCTTCTCAAATTCGGCCCACAGCTCGTCCAGAAACAGCGGTTTGATGAGCTTGAGGATGTTTTCCTCAGACGTGTAATGCGCGCCCAGGTTGCGACGCGCTTTCTCGTCCATGATGCTCTGGAACAGACTGCCGAAGATGGCCGGGCTGATGGCCGACCAGTCCAGCGCGCAGGCATCCAGCAGGGCCTCGCGCATGGCGCTGGTGAAATCGGCCATGGGCAGCGGCTCGGCAAACAGTTTGCCGTTGACATAGGGGAAGGCGGCGACTTGCTCGTCCAGCGCCTGGCTGCGTTTGACGTCGTCGGTGTTCAGCACCTGAAACAGCTGGGCCAGCCGCGAGCCCAGATCAGAGCCGTCTTTGGCGGTGCGCTCTTCGATGAAGGTGCGAAACGACTGCGCCGGCTGAAAGATGCCGGTGTCGTCCGCAAACAGACAAAACAACAGGCGCACCAACAGCACCTCCAGCGGGTGCTCGGTGTAGCCACTGGCCTTGAGCGCATCGTGCAGCCGCCCCATGCGCTCGGCGGCCTTGATGTTCACAGGGTCTTGGGGCTTGATCTCCAGCGCCTTGTAGCCCGCGATGAAGCCAAAAATCTTGATGTTTTTGTGCAGGTCTTTCAGGGCAAATTCAATCGTCTCACCGGTGGTGAGCCGGTGCACCCGAAAGCGCGCAAAGTCGCACACGATGATGAGCTGCGGCAAGTCCCGCTCGGCAATGCCGGGAAAGTAAGACAGCGCCTGCGTCAGCGCCGCGTCCAGATTTTTGCCGCGCGACTTTTGCTCCACCAGCAACATGCCGGGCCAGAACAGATCGACAAAGCCGTCCACTCTGGCTTTCTCACCCAGCAGCTTTTTGACGGCGTGCTCGAAGGTGGCAACACGCTTGTCGGTGATGCCAAAGATTTCAAAGAAGTCAATCCAGAACGGCTTGCCCTGGCTGTCTTCATTGGCAGCGTCCGCCCAGGTGCGGCTGAAGGTGAGCGCACGGGATTTGATTTCGTTCCAGGAGAGGGGCATGGTGGGGTCAATGTTCGTTTTCTTGGTCGGGATGAATGGTGGTCGCCATGATGGCTCCGTGCTCGGTAAAGGCGAACGGCAGCTTGCGACGACCGCCCCAACTTGAAGTCGCAAATTGCGACTTCAAGTTTGTAAATTCCCCTGGCGTCAACTGGAACATGAAGTCAGCCGGGAAGCGGTCTGCGTTGCGCTTGACCTGTTCGTTGAGCCGTTTGGTGGCCACCTCGTAAAGCTCAGCCAGATCAGCGTCCAGAAGCACACGCTGCCCGCGGATCTGAAGGATGCGACCGCTTAGAGCGTGCGGGGACATGGCAGCTTTGGTAATAGCTGGACTGAAGTCCTCTTTTGACTGCATTTGCTTCCCCTCTTCTTTTTATTTGGAAATTGGAAACTAACCCCAATTTCTCTGCTGTTGTTTCTTGCGAACGTCTGAATTTATACGTTTTAGGCCTCTAGCCCCCGTGAAATATGCACAAGACGCTATATAAAATATAGCAATCATCAGTCCGCCATACCGTCCGTTAAGACCATCGCTAGGCTGGCAGATGCGTGCCCCGCCGAGACAAATCAGGCTGCCCTGCCAGTAACCCGGCTACTGAGATGTCTTCGTCCAGCGCATCCCAATGCAAGCCGTTTTTACTCAGCTCGACTTGCGCTCTCTGCTCGGGCGCGGCTTCCATCAGGCGGGGGAACCAGGCCAGGGGTGCGGCAATGGTGCGGTCATCCGACAGGCTCACCCACAAGGTGTCGTCGTCGAAGCGAACCGCTTTAGGCGAAGTGTTCATTCCAAGTCCTTTCAAAAAGCTCTTTGTTAGCAGTGACAACACCTTGCAACTCTCGCAGTGTCCGTGCGTCAAAACCATCACTGTCCGCCAGGTACACCGTCGGCGTCAACCAGAATTTTGCTTCACCGTCACTTGCTGCGCCCCGGCCATCTTGACGAACTCGCCCAGCGGGACATCATGGCCGCTTGCGTATCTTGACCAGTACCGAGTGCTCGTCAAACTCAAATTCGGCTGGCGGATTTCCGTTCTCAGCCAGCAGCGCCTGTGCCCGTTGCACCCCATAGCCGAACCGATTGACGAAACCCAGCGACTTGAGCGCCTCGGCAATGACGGGGTTGCGGTAGCTGTTGCGCGTAGGAAAATTTTGCTGGGTCGCCTCGCCATACAGGCCGCCCGGACTTTGAATTTCAATGTGGTCTGCAAACACGTAAAAACGAATCGGGGCGTTGCTGTTGTAGTTGCGGTGCATCACCGCATTCATCAACAACTCGCGAATGGCGCCTTCTGGATAGTTGGGCACCAGCTTCTCTTGCAGCGGGCTGATTCGCACCATGGAAGTTTTGATCAGCAACTTCAAGCGACCTTCCAATTCTTTGAGGACGCTCGGAAGATCGCCGGAGACCTCCGCCTGATCGCTTGGGAGTTCCGTTAACGATGTGCCCGGCAACTCCAGATATTGCACGTAGGCACCGGGCAGGTAGAAGCGGGGATTTTTCCCGACCAACAACATGCCTGCATTGGTTGCGCAACCCCGGTCTGGATCGTACAGGCGGAGCGACGCCAGTTGCTGCTCAAGCGGGCGATGATTGGCTGCAATCGTTTCCGCATCCACGGCCTCCCGCCGGTAAGCATCGAACTGTCCCAGGGCCAGGTCATCCATTTTGGTTTCCGAGCAAGGCTGGGCATCGAACGACTTCGCTTGCGCTATGCGCCGCTCAGTTAAAGCCCGTTCTTCTTGCTCATTGGCGATTGCCTTGCGGGGGCCGACGCGGATATGTACGCACCCCTTGTAACGCACAGGCGGCAAGTCAGAAGGATGCACTTCGACAACCGCAACTTCGCCCCCAACCAGTGAAAACTTCGCCACGTTCATCATCGGCTGGGGAAGAATGTTGCCATCAGACCGGATACCGGCAAGGTTCTTGAGCAAATCATCCGTCACCTTGATGCCCGCCAAAGAGCCGTCGTCCTTGACGCCGACCAGTAAATAGCCGGGCCGCCGATGATTGGGCAGGTCATTGGCAAAGGCGCAAATCGCTTGCTCAAACTTGTCGGTGTTATTCGTGGATTCTGTGCGTTCGGCGGTGTCTGACTCAAGATCAGCCATCAGCGCCATTAGCTGTTCTTCGTTGAGCATGTTGCTCTCCGTTTTAAACCGGATGAAAATCTTGCGGCCACAAAAAGTAGGGGCCGAAGCGTGACTTGGCGACGAACTCCACGCCAGCCTTTTCTCCCTTGGGCGTCAAGCCATGCTTGTCGCCGTCCAGTGCCAGATAGCCCAACTCTGCGGTGCGTTCCATGAACTGCGCCGTCTTCAAACCCAGCTTCTGAGCCATCTTGGATGAGGGTAGCTTGTCACCCGCAGTTTCGCCCTCTGCTCCCTTGTCAGCTTCCGAGCTAGCGGCTTCGGGTTCGTTGGCCACTCGCTCAAGTGAAATACGCACCTCATCGCTGATGCGGATGATGCGCTGGGCTTCTTCATAGGCGTCTTTGTACAGCTGACTGTCCTCGGCGCGCCGAATCAGGATGCCCATTTCATTGTTGTTGACCTGGCTGAATTCATAAAGATTCAGGCTGGTGACGATGCACATCTCTTCATTCATGTAGCACTTGGCATGCAGGTTTTTACAAAAGCTGGTGCGGATGTAGGTCAGGCCACGCAACCATTCAATTTCCTGCGGCTGCAGTTCGCTTTTGCCGTACACGATGCGCACGTCGATCTTGAGCCGGTTCTTGTCCGCCAGCAGCTCTTTCATGCGGTCGTTGAGCTTGAGAAATGGGCTGATCAGAATCAGTCGGTCTGATGCGCCCTTGATCATCTCCTCAAGGAAATAGTTGGTTGCGCTGGTGTTTAGGAATTTGGCCATTTAAATATCCTCTCTTTCTATTACTATTTCGTCGGCTGAATATTATTTTTAATCTGATCCCGATATCACACTTGCATATGTGTTTCTTGTCACTGCGAGACTTGGTAAAATGCACGAGCTACGGATTCAGCCATTTACTAAACCTGATCGGATCTGCAATAGTCTCGCCCAATCCGCGATCAGCTAGAAATGCACTTAGCATACTTCCGTCCATTGCAACGATCCCAGTCTTTCCCACTAGATTCCAAGCGTCAGTGCTTAGCTCTCCAGTTGTAAAAAATAGATAGAACACCGGATCAGCAATTCTTATTGAAAGTGTTTTTGATGTGTACGAATTTGTGGCGAATGCGTTCGCGCGAGCGAGTGAAACTGATCCGAATAAGTGCCGAAGATCAGGAGTCCCAGCTTTCCCCTTCGGATAGTGTTTGGCTTGCCCCACTAACCATATGTCTAGGCTCTTTTGAACTGTAGGAGTGACGTCAAAGATGTATTTTTCCGCAACTGGATTTAACTTACCAAAGAAGTCAACACCTTCATCGCGCGCCGCCTTAGTAACTATAGGCGATACCACTCCGAGCAAACCAAGAATCCTGCTACAAAGTCGCTCGAACTCAAAAGGATCAGTCATCGCGTTCAACGATTCAGCGATTTGTAGTGACAGCTTCCTCCTATTTTTTGCGTCGACTTCATTTTCAGAATCAGTCGGAAAAATATAGCAAACCCCACGTACCAGTGTATCCCCGCTAGGTGTTTGAAATAGAGTAAGCCGTAGCGGTTGCCCTCGTTCAGTATGCTTGTTCCATAAGCTTTGGAGACGCCTTTCAATTGCCGTTTGATGTGTTTCAACCAATGCTTGCGCATCAGAAAGTAGAAAAGCATGCTCAGAGGCCATCATCACTTTGACGGCAACTTCTGCTATCGACGCCGGTGGCTCATCGAATTCAATTTTCTCGTGCAAAAGCAGCACGATATCTGATGGTTTCACGAATAAACTAGTTGACAGGTCTTTACGGAACCTAGCTCTTGAGTAACTTTAAATCGGCTAAGCGCTCATTAACGACGGACGCTAAAGAGTTCAGCAGCGTTACGTCATCATTACTTAACCCTTTAAGCTCTTTGATGCCGAGATTTTCAAGAACTTCCTTGGCCAGAACCACGTGTGATCGCCACAAGCCTGAGAGTTCATCTTTTCTAGCAGCCGCAAGTGCATCACTGAATGATCGATGGGGGTCCAATAAAACTGTTCTGGCATCAGCGTTATTCAGGATTCCTTTTAGTTCACGTACGTCACGATGTGACTGGAGTTTGGGTGGATATGTTGTGTCATCGTCGCCTTCTCGTGGGGTCAATAACGAATAGAAAGCGGCCAGCTCATCGCCTTGCGAAAAAAGAGATTGTTGGTCATCCCAACCTAGCCATTCTCGAATCTGTGGCACTGAGACAGCCTCGTGAAATAGAGGGTACATCGATGGTTCTGCAAAATCCCCGTAGTCCTCGTTGTCTTGCATTTGGGCCAACGCACTAAATGCTCGATATCGTCTATTGACCTCCTGTGTTGACATGCCAAGACGATCAGCGACTTCACTGGAAGGTAGTTCGAGACTTTTCTTCATGTCGAAGACCAGCTTTGATCGTTGGTACCCATCCCATTGCTTAATACCAGACACGTGCCGTATGCCCATAAGCGATGCAAGGAAAACGTTTAAGTCATTTGGTGTTTCCGCGTTCGCTACCAATACTGGGATTTCTTCTAATGAGGTCAATATTTTCGGGTCAACTGAGGCCCCTGCCGTATGTTCATCGAGAATCGACGTAATAGCTGCCAAGCGACGATTGCCCTCAACAACTACATACTTACCTGGTGCTTTTTCGTACGGTCTGACAACTATTCGCTCAACAGAAATGAATCCATTTTTCAGAATGGAGGCTTTGAGTGGATTGAGCGTGTCACCCCCTCTAATTCGAAGACGAGCCTTCGCTTGTACGGCCTCCTCGTGAAGACGGTCAGGGTCAACGCGAACGTAATCGCCAAGGTCTTGAAAGCGATAGTTGTTCGGATCTAGCAAAAGGTCGCTAGGACGTACGGTGATTTCATTGAGTTTCATTTCGTATCCAATCTTATTTCCCCCAACTATCCTTCAACCCCACCGCCAAATTAAACACCGGTTTCGCGCCAGAGTGATCCACCCTATCCGCCACAAAGTAGCCATGCCGCTCAAACTGAAACTTGTCATCCGCGCGCGCAGCAGCCAGTGACGGCTCCACAAACGCAGTCACCACTTTCAGGCTATTCGGGTTCAGCCCTTCGATGAAGTCTTTGCCACCCGCGTCGGGCTGGGCTTCCAGAAACAGGCGGTCGTACATGCGCACCTCCACCGGCAGGCCATCGGCCACAGCGACCCAGGTGATCACGCCTTTGACCTTGACGCTGTCGCTGCCGGGCGTGCCGCTCTTGGTGTCGGGGATGAGGGTGGCCAGCACTGCGGTGATCTTGCCGTCCGCGTCTTTGGTGCAGCCAGTAGTTTCGATGACGTGGCCGTATTTCAGTCGCACCTTGCTGGCCGCAATGGCTTGGCCGCTGGCGTTCACATGCGCGGGGAACAGGCGGAAGAAGCCTTTGGGCGGCGTCTCTTCAAAGTCGGTGCGGTCGATCCACACTTCTTTGCCGATTTTGAAGCTGCGCTTGCCCAGCTCGGGGTGGTGCGGGTGAATCGGGGCGCTGCAGTCATCCAGCACGCCGGCGCCCATGACTTCGTCCCAGTTGGTCAGCACCAGTTTCACCGGGTCCAGCACGGCCATGGCGCGGGTGGCGGTTGCGTCCAGCGTTTCGCGCAGGCAGCCTTCCAGCGTGCTGTAGTCAATCCAGCTGTCGCTCTTGGTGACGCCAATGCGTTCGGCAAACAGGTGCATCGCTTCGGGCGTGTAGCCCCGGCGGCGCAGGCCGACGATTGTGGGCAGGCGCGGGTCGTCCCAGCCGTTGACCTTGTGGTCGTACACCAGTTGCGCCAGTTTGCGTTTGCTGGTGACGACATAGGTGAGGTTGAGGCGGGCAAATTCGTACTGGTGCGGCGGCGGGCTGGCGAGCAGGCCGCCTTCAGTCAGGCGCGCCATCAGCCAGTCGTAAAACGGGCGCTGGTCTTCAAATTCGAGCGTGCAGATGCTGTGGGTGATGTTCTCCAGCGCGTCCTCAATCGGGTGGGCAAAGGTGTACATCGGGTAGATGCACCATTTGTCGCCCGTGTTGTGGTGGGTGGCGCGGCGGATGCGGTAGATGGCAGGGTCGCGCAGGTTGATGTTGGGCGAGGCCATGTCGATCTTGGCGCGCAGCACCATGGCGCCGTCTTCATGCTGGCCGTCGCGCATTTCGCGAAAGCGGGCCAGGTTCTCGGCCGGGGTGCGGGCGCGGAACGGGCTGTCGACGCCGGGCTTGCCGAAGTCGCCCCGGTTGATGCGCATTTGCTCGGGCGTTTGTTCGTCCACGTAGGCGTGGCCGGCTTCGATCAAATGCTCGGCGGCGCGGTACATGAAGTCGAAGTAGTCGCTGGCCTGGTAGGGCTTGGCATCAGGCGAGCCGTTCCAGTCAAAGCCGAGCCAGCGCACGGCGTCGATGATGCTGTTGACGTATTCGGTGTCTTCTTTTTCGGGGTTGGTGTCGTCAAAGCGCAGGTGGCAGACGCCGCCGTAGTCGCGCGCCAGACCAAAGTTCAGGCAGATGCTTTTGGCGTGGCCGATGTGCAGGTAGCCATTGGGCTCGGGCGGAAAGCGGGTGCGGATTTTGGCCGGGTCGGGCTCGCCTGCGGTCTGGTGGGCGGCGTCGCCCGGGCTGCCAGCCCAGCGGCGCTGGGCATAGGTGCCGGCAGCCAGGTCGTGCTCGATGATCTGGCGCAAAAAGTTGCTGGGCTTGTGTTCGGGGGCAGAGGGGTTGGTGGGGGTGGATGAGCTCATGCGTTTGATTTTAGACGCCGAAGTGCGCTGAAGTACCATCTTCTCCCTTGGAGGCCACCCATGGAACAGAACATGAACCCAAACGATTCCTCTGGCATTTCTACTGAAACAGGGCAAGTGCAAGTGCAGCGGGCTGATCTGCACACGGCGGTGCAGGACGGCATTATTTCCAGCGCGCAGGCGCAGCAACTGTGGTCGCGCTGGACCGCGCCGGGCGTGGCGGTGGCGGCGCTGGCCCGTGCGCAGGGCTTGCGCGGGCCGAGCTTCAGCTTCACCAACACCTTGTATTACTTCGGCGGCATGGTGGCGATTGGCGCCATGACGCTGTTCATGACGCTGGGCTGGCAGGCCTTTGGCGCCTGGGGCCTGCTGGCAATCAGTGCCGCGTATCTGGTGGCCTGCCTGATGGTGGCCGACCACCTGAAAACCCGCCAGCTGCCCATTCCGGCCGGCATTCTGGCCACGCTGGCGGTGTGCCTGGTGCCGCTGATTGTGTGGTGCGTGCAGCAGGGTCTGGGCCTGTGGCCACCGGGCGGGCCGGAGCGTTACTCGGGCTACCACACGCACATCAGCTGGCGCTGGATGACGCTCGAATTTGCCACGCTGGGCGCCGGGGTGGTGATGCTGTGGCGCTACCGGCTGCCGTTCATGGTGATGCCGATTGCGGTGACGCTGTGGTACATGAGCATGGACGTGGCCAATGCCTTGATGCAGCGCGAGGGTTTTGACTGGCAGTTCACGCGCGATGTGTCCATGGTGTTTGGCCTGGCGACCTGTGCCGTGGCGGTGTGGGTGGATGTGCGCTGCCGGCGGGCGCACGAGCCCGCCTGGCGGCAGGACTACGCGTTTTGGCTCTATCTGTTTGGCGCCATCATGTTCTGGTGTGGTCTGAGCCTGCGCGACTCCAGCTCCGAGCTGGCCAAGTTTTTCTATGCACTGGTCAATGTGCTGCTGGTGTTTGCGGGCGCGGTCATCGGGCGACGGGTGTTCACGGTGCTGGGGGCATTGGGGGTAACCGGGTATCTGGGCTATCTGTCGCACCGGGTGTTCAAAGACAGTTTGATGTTTCCGTTTGCGCTGACGTTGCTGGGTTTGGGCGTGGTGGCGCTGGGCATCTGGTGGCAGCGCCACGAAGACCGCATCAACGAGCGCCTGAGCGCCTGGGTACCTGCCGGACTGCGCGGCTGAGGGGCTGGTGTCCGGGCTTGTTAGCCGGGTAGCAGCACCAGTTCGAAGGTGACCGTGCCGAACTCAAGGCTGACCGGCTCCACGGCGTCAAAGCGTTCGCTGAAGTACACCGCGTGCTCGGGCGCAGGATGCTACGCATGAAGTCCCTTATGCCGCATCGTCAGGCAGCATCCCGTTTGCGCAGCGTGGGCAGGCCGACGCCCGCCGCATCAAAGCCACCGTCCACCGCCAGGACCTGGCCGGTCACAAAGCTGGCGGCCGGGCTGCAGAGAAAACCGGCGACCGAGGCGATTTCGTCGGTGGTGCCGTAGCGGTTCAGGGGAATGGCATCGTAGTAGTCGGAGCGAATGGCCACGCTGTGGACCAGCTTGGCCATCTCGGTATCGACCGGGCCCGGTGCGATGGCATTGACGCGGATACCAACGTGACCCAGCTCAACCGCCTGTTGCTTGGTGAGGTGGATGAGGGCGGCCTTGCTGGTGCCGTAGGCAACGCGCAGCGTGCTGGCGCGCAGGCCCGAGATGGATGCGATATTGACAATGCTGCCACCACCGGTCTGGCGCATGACCGGCGCACAGGCCTGGGTACAGAGAAACGCACCGTCAAGATTGGTCCCCAGCACGTGGCGCCACTCCTCAAAAGAGGTTTCGGCAATCGGTTTGAACACCGCCACGCCGGCATTGTTGATCAGGGCGTCGATCCGGCCGAAAGCGGCAGTCACCTGCGCCACAGCAGCTTGGACTTGCTGCGGCTTGGACACGTCACACAGCACGGCCAGCACGTGCTCGGGATCATTGAGCGCAGCGGCAGTTTTTGTCAGCGTGTCGCCATCAATGTCGAGCAACGCGACCCGGTGCCCCTGGGCCAGGAACCACTGGCCAATCGCCAGACCGATGCCGCGCGCGCCGCCGGTGACCACGGCTACCGGGCTGGATGAATTATTGGATGTCATTGGATGTTCCTTAAACGACTGGAAGGCGGCATCCTACTTCATGCATTAATACTTTCCCGGCTTCTGCCTGTAGCAATGCCCGGCTGTCCTCGATGACCAATCCTGGTTGCACGCAGTAGACGAAGCCGCGCTCCTGGCCCACCTGGAAGGCCGCTGCGCCCGCTACCTGAAGGAGCTGGCGCCATGTTGATGGCTGACAATAAGCACCTGGGGCATACAGTAAAGTCTGAATAATTAATTTTCAACCACTGCAACGGAGACAAACCATGCAAATCACTCGACGTACCCTTCTCGCCGGCGCCAGCGCCACGGCGCTCACACTGCCCATGGGCCGTGCGTTCGCCCAAAAGGCGGAGTTCTCCTACAAGTACGCGAACAACCTCCCGGTGTCGCACCCGATGAACATCCGCGCCAAAGAGATGGCGGACGCGATTCGCGCGGAGACCAAGGGCCGCGTCGACATCCAGATCTTCCCGAGCAGTCAGCTTGGCTCGGATACCGACATGCTGAGCCAGGTGCGCTCGGGTGGCGTCGAGTTCTTCACGCTCTCCGGGCTGATCCTCTCGACGCTGGTACCGGCCGCCGCGATCACCGGCATCGGCTTCGCGTTCCCTGACTATGGCACGGTGTGGAAAGCGCTGGATGGCGATCTCGGCGCCCATGTCCGGGCACAGATCGCCAAGTCCGGTCTGGTCGCGATGGACAAGATCTGGGACAACGGCTTCCGCCAGATCACGTCGTCGAGCAAGCCGATCGTGACCGCGGACGACTTGAAGGGCATGAAGATCCGCGTGCCGCCATCGCCGCTGTGGACCTCGATGTTCAAGGCGTTCGACGCCGCACCCACATCGATCAACTTCAGCGAGGTGTATTCGGCGCTGCAGACCAAGGTCGTCGAAGGGCAGGAGAATCCGCTGGCGATCATCTCGACCGCCAAACTGTACGAGGTCCAGAAATACTGCTCGCTCACCAACCACATGTGGGACGGCTTCTGGTTCCTGGCCAACAAGAAGGCCTGGGAGCGCCTGCCGGAAGACTTGCGTACCATCGTTGCCAAACACATCAACGCCGCGGGCATGAAGGAGCGCGTCGACGTCGCCGCGCTGAACGCCACGGTGCAGAAAGAGCTCACCGACAAGGGCATGGTGTTCAACCTGCCCAAGACCGAGAGCTTCCGCGAGCGCATGCGCAAGGCCGGTTTCTATGCCGAATGGAAAGCCAAGTTCGGTGACGAAGCCTGGACCCTTCTCGAGCGCAGCACCGGCAAGCTGGTATGAGGGGTGCCCATGCATGATGCGCCTGATGTGAATGCAGCGGGGCGGCCGTGGCTGGCTCGCCTCGATGCCACGCTCGGCCTGCTGGTCGAAGTGCCCGCCGCGTTGCTGGTGGTGGCCGACATCGGCGTGCTGTTCTGGGGTGTGGTTGCGCGCTTCGTCCTGCACCGCCCGCTGGTGTGGTCGGACGAACTGGCGTCTCTGCTGTTCCTGTGGCTGGCGATGATGGGTGCGGTGGTGGCCTTGCGGCGCGGCGAACACATGCGCATGACCGCGCTGGTCAGCAAGGTCAACCCGCGGCAGCGGGCCCTGCTGGAGGCCGTGGCCACGAGCGCCTGCCTGGCGTTCCTGGGTCTGGTGGCTTGGCCGGCCTGGGAATACGCGGCCGATGAGCGGGCCATTACCACGTCCGCGCTCGAGATCTCCAATGTCTGGCGGGCGGCGGCCTTGCCGGTGGGTATTGCGCTGATGGCCGTCTTCGCCGCGTTGCGTTTGTTGCGGCTATCGAACCTCACGCAGTCACTGCAAGCACTCGCCATCGTGGGGGCCATCGTCGGTGCGTTCTGGGTCGCCGGGCCCGTGTTCGAGGACCTCGGTCGCCTGAACCTGCTGATCTTCTTTGTCGGCGTGGCGGCGGGCTGCGTGTTTGCCGGCATTCCAATCGCGTTCGCCTTTGGCCTTGGCACCTTCGGCTACCTGGCGCTCACCACGAGCACGCCACTGCCGGTGATTGTCGGCCGCATGGATGAAGGCATGTCACACCTGATCCTGCTGGCGGTGCCGCTGTTCGTTTTCCTCGGCCTGCTGATCGAGATGACCGGAATGGCCCGCGCCATGGTGGCCTTCCTGGCGGGCTTGCTCGGTCATGTCCGGGGTGGCTTGTCGTATGTGCTGATCGGCGCGATGTACCTGGTCTCGGGCATCTCCGGCTCCAAAGCGGCCGACATGGCGGCCATCGCTCCGGCACTGTTCCCCGAGATGAAAAAGCGCGGCGCGAAGGAGGGCGACCTGGTGGCCTTGCTCGCGGCCACCGGCGCGCAGACCGAGACCGTGCCGCCCAGCCTGGTACTGATCACAATCGGCTCGGTTACCGGCGTGTCGATTGCAGCCCTGTTCACTGGCGGCCTGCTGCCGGCGGTGGTGCTCGGCCTGGTGCTGTGCGTCGTGGTCCGGTATCGCTATCGCCATGAAGACCTGAGCTTGGTGCAGCGCACTCCTTGGAAGGAAGTGGGCCGGCTGCTGTTGATTGCCTTGCCCGCGCTGGCCTTACCTTTCGTCATACGGGCCGCAGTGGTTGAGGGCGTGGCCACCGCAACCGAGGTGTCGACCATCGGCATCGCCTATGCCATGCTCGCGGGTCTTTTCGTCTACCGTCAGTTTGACTGGAAACGCCTCGGCCCGATGCTGGTGAACACCGCATCGCTGTCGGGCGCGATCCTGCTGATCATCGGCACTGCCACGGCGATGGCCTGGGGGCTGACGCAATCGGGTTTTTCGCGCTGGTTGGCCGAAATGATGGCTGCGCTGCCCGGCGGCGTGCCGATGTTCCTGGCGGTCTCAATTGTCGCCTTCGTGGTGCTCGGTTCGGTGCTCGAGGGTATTCCGGCCATCGTGCTGTTCGGCCCGCTGCTGTTCCCGATCGCGCGCCAGCTCGGTGTGCATGATGTGCACTACGCGATGGTTGTGGTGCTGTCGATGGGCCTGGGGCTGTTCGCGCCGCCGCTCGGTGTGGGCTACTACGCAGCCTGTGCCATCGGGCGCGTGAATCCCGATGCGGGCATCCGTCCTATCGTCGGCTACATGGTGGCGCTGCTCATCGGCACCATCGTCGTGGCGGCGGTGCCGTGGATCTCGATCGGCTTTCTCTGACCGGTTACGTCTGGCAATGTTTGTCACACAAACATCGCCATCCTGGCGCGGGCTTGCCGCGTTGGAGGAGCAGGGGCACATGTTTGCCCTGTGTGCTTTTCTTTTCAGGAGAATTCTTATGAAGATCACCCGTTCAGCATCTTCCCTTGTTGCAGCCGCCAGTGTGGCCATTGCGGCATTCGGCATGACAGGGGCGGCACAGGCCGACAACGTGTTCTGGTCAGTGGGCCTGTCTTCGCCCGGCGTGCAAGTGGGGGTGGCCAATGGGCCGCCGATGATGGTGGTGCAGCCGATGTACCAGCCGGTGTATCGGGCGCCGCGCCCCGTGGTCTATGTGCAACCGGCACCTGTTTTTGTTGCCCCACCCCAGTACATTCAGGCGGGCTGGCAGTACCCCCGCCAGGATTGGGGCTGGCGCCACAGGCATGGGCGCCATGAGCAAGAACGCTTTGAGCCCGGCCGTTTTGACGGTGAACGCTCAGGGCATGGTCACGGCGACCATGGCCGGGACTGACCGCCTCCCGCTATTCCAGTGCGTGTGCAAAGGCGTTGATGGCATCAACTTCCGGGGGTAACACGGTGTAGTGCATGCCTTCGCGGTTCAGGGTTTGCCGCAGGCCTTTGTCAATAATTCTGGCTTGGTCTTCATCCTGAAAGCGCCCGGTGTGAACATATTTTTTGTCGCTGCGTTCCACCAGCACGTTCACGTTGTTGTGCTGCTTGTACCAAGCCAGAATCTTGAGCCTGGTTTTGGCAACGTCGCAAATGTTGTCGGCGTAATGCTCGTTGTAGTAAAGAATCTGAGGCAATGAGCACTCGGTTACCAAAAATTCCACCTGGCCGTCCATCAGTTCGAGCATCTCGAACTGGCGCTGGGCGATTTGGTACTGGTTATTCAAGGCTTCGAAATCCTGTTGCCAGACCAGTGACTTGGCAAAGTCGGGGATGGTTTCCACCTTTTTGTTGCGCAAATTCAGATTCAGGATGATCGCCGCTGAGAACAGCGATTTGTTGCACCCCGGCCCGCCAATGATGTTGATGACCTTGGTGGGGTACAGCCTCATTTTGTTTTCCGGCAGACGGTTCGAGGCGGTGGTGTAGCGCAAGGTCATATCCGGTCTCTTTGGGTGTGGTTGTGAGTCCGTATCGTAGTCCGGCTCCGGCTGATCGGCAAGTTCATCTTGCTTGACGCCGGTTTTCCGACGTTTCACGCCAGCGCCGGGTGTTTTCGTCGCAAGCCGGGTGCATGGGTCGACTAGGTTGAATACGCTTCAACCTGTTCGTATCGACTTACCCATTTGAAGGACTTACCCATGCTTTCCCGATTGACATCCCAACCAGCTGGCCGGTTTTATGCGCAATACCCATAACACCGTTGTCGAGTTGCACGCGGTGCACAAGACCTATCACCTGGGCGAGCATGCGGTGCGAGCGTTGCAGGGCGTTGACCTGCGCGTGCAGCGCGGCGAATTGCTGGCGCTGACCGGGCCGTCAGGCAGCGGTAAGAGCACCATCCTTAACCTGTGTGGACTGATTGACACGCCCGATTCGGGTGACATCGTGCTGGATGGCCGTTTGGTGGCCGGCCTGGATGAAAACCAACGCACCCTGCTACGTCGTGACTCGCTGGGCTTTGTGTTTCAAAGCTTTAACCTGGTGCCAGTGATGACGGTGGCCGAAAACGTGGACTACCCGCTGCTTATCGCCGGAGTGCCCGCCGCCGAGCGGCGCGAACGGGTGGCTGCACAACTCAAGGCGGTGGGTCTGCAAGACCACGCCCAGCACCGGCCCGATGCCCTGTCGGGCGGGCAGCGCCAGCGGGTGGCGATTGCGCGGGCGCTGGTCAAACGGCCCCGGCTGGTGATTGCCGATGAGCCCACCGCCAGCCTGGATTCCCACACTGCTGATCAGGTGCTGGAGTTGATGCGCGAACGCGGCCATGCCGAAGGCGCAGCCTTTGTGATTGCCACCCATGACGGCCGCCTGACAGGCCGCTGCGACCGCATCGTGGCGCTGCTCGATGGGAGGCTGCAATGAGCGCCAACAACTGGGGCTGCATGGATTTCATGTGGCTCAAATTTGCCGTGCAAAACACGCTGCGCAACCGCCGGCGTTCGCTGGTCACCGTCTCCATTGCGGCCCTTGGCACTGCGGCCATTTTGCTGGGCGGCGGCTTTGCGCTCTATACCTACGAGTCGCTGGCCGAGGCGGCAGCGCGTGATTCCGGGCACCTGGTGCTGGCCAAGCCCGACCAGTTCACGCGCGATGAAGAAACGCCGCTGCAGCACGGGCTGGACAACGCCGCGGCGCTGCGGGCTAGCCTGCTGACAGACCCCGAGGTGAACGCCGTGTTGCCAAAGGTGGAGTTCAGCGGGCTCATCAGCAACGGCGACAAGTCCACCGTGATGATTGCCACCGGCATCGACCCGGATGCCGAGTTCCGCGTCAAGGGCACTTTTCTGACCGTGACCGAGGGCTCCGTGCTGACCTCGGGTGCGTCCGAGCCGGAGGTAATGCTGGGCAACGCGCTGGCGCGCAGCCTTAAAGCCAAAGCGGGCAGCAGCCTGACGCTGCTGGCCAGTACCACCGAGGGCGCGCTCAATGCCATGGACGTGCGGGTGAAAGGTGTGTTTTCCACCGGCGTCCCCGAGCTCGACAAGCGGCTGGTCTACACCGACATTGCCACCGCACAAAAGCTGCTCAACACGCAGCGCGTCTCCAGCCTGGGCGTGTTCCTGAATCGCATGGAAGCAACCCTCCCAGCGCAGCAGCGCCTGGCAGCCGCCAACCCCACGCTGACGGTGCAGACCTGGATGGATCAGGCCTTGTTCTACCGTGCGGTGCGCGCCCTGTACAACCGCATCTTCGGTGCGCTGGGGCTGATCATCGGCGTGATTGTGGTGTTCGTGGTGACCAACGCCATGGCCATGGCCATCATCGAGCGCACCCGGGAGATTGGAACCCTGCGTACTCTGGGCACGTTGCCGGGGCAACTCATGCGCACGCTGGCGCTGGAAGGCATGGTGCTCGGCGGTGTCGGGGCACTGGTGGGCGCCATGGTGTCGACGGCCATGTCACTGCTGTTGTATGTCGTGCGGATCGACATGCCGCCGCCGCCGGGGCGCTCCCTGGGCTACCCGCTCTACGTCACGATGGACCCGATGCTCTACCTGATCACCTTTGTGACCATGGTGTCGCTCACCATGCTGGCCTCGGCCTGGGTTGCCCGCAAGACGGTACACATGCCGGTGGTGGACGCCCTGGCCCACACCTGAACTGATGAAGAGACCCCCATGAAACTGATTCAACACCTCATTGCCGCCACGCTCACGCTGACTGCCTTGGCTGCCCAAGCCCAGGATGTGGCCGCGCTGCTCAAAGCCACCGATCACTTCCGCATGAGTGCGGACAACCTGCAGGTGGACACGCAGATCAATGTCTTCAACGCCGATGGCACGCCCGACAAGGAGCGGCGCTACACCGTGTTTGCGCAGGCCAGCCACCAGTCGCTGGTGCTGATGCAAAGCCCGGCAGAAAAAGGTCAGAAGGTGCTGATGCTGGGCGATGACTTCTGGCTTTTGATGCCCAACAGCCAGCGCCCGCTGCGCATCACGCCCATGCAAAAGCTGCTGGGTGATGCGTCCACCGGCGATATCGCCACCATGAGCTGGGCGACCGACTACACCGGCACGCTGGTGGGGGAAGAGCGTTGCGGTGATGGCACCGCCGGTGCCGCGCAGCAGGCCTGCCTGCACCTGAGCTTGAACGCGAGTCGCAAGGGTGTGACCTACCAGCGCATTGAGTTGTGGATGGGCAAGACGCGCCACGAGCCGATTCGGGCGGATTTGTTTGTGCAGTCGGACAAGCTGGCCAAGCAGGCCCGCTTTGTGATGGACAAGCCGACTGCGCCCACGATGGTGACCGAGATGGTGCTGCTTGACCAGTTGAGCAACCACAAAGAAACCCGTGTGCGCTACCTCAGCCGCAAAGAGCGCAGCGTGCCCGAGGCCTGGTTGAACCCCATGTTTCTGGCCAAAACCCCGGCGCTGGAATAAATCATGCAAGGCCCGCGGCTCAGTGCTGCCAGTGGGTTGGCGGCGCTTTTTCTTTTGTGCAGTGCGCCGTGTCTGGCACAAACCGAAGCAGGTGGCCAGGTGCGCCTGCAGTGGACCGGTCAGCAGGCGAATGCCTTGCCAAACGGACTGGTGGCCTTGCCTGCCAGTAGCGCCACGCTGGAAACAGAACTGCGCGCCACGGGCCATGGCTTGAGCGGCATCGTCACGCTGCAACAGCAGCGCCTGGAGAGCGGCGCCAGCGACAGCCGCGCCTGGGTCAATGAGCTGTATGCATCGCACGATGGGGGTGCCTGGCAGTTCAGCGCTGGTAAAAAAATTGTGGCCTGGGACGTCGGTTACGGCTATCGCCCCAACGACATGGTGCAGCAGGAAGAGCGCCGCGCATTGGTTAGCAGCACGCTTGAGGGGCGTCCCCTGCTGATGGCCGAGCACTTCAGTGCCGACACGGCCTGGTCCTGGGTCTGGGTCAACCCGACCCAATCAGTGCAGGCGCTGGGCGCGCAAGAGCCCGCGTTGGCAGCGCGCGTGTACCGGCGCGATGGCGCTGTGGATTGGCATGGCTTTGCTCGTGTTGGCACCCATACCGGCGCCAGTGTGGGCGCTGCAGTGGCGTGGGTTGCCAGCGAAGCACTGGAGTTGCACAGCTCGCTGCGCTTTTCCGAGCGGGTTGACGGCATGGCCATTGCCCCGACGGCCCGCACCGAACATGATGTGAAGCAGCTGTTGCTGGGCGGCACCTGGACCGATACGAACCAGCTCAGCCTGCTGGCTGAGGCCTGGTCGGATGCTCAGGCGCTGCGCAATGTGTACTTGCGCCTGAGCTGGCAGCACGATGCCTGGCAACCGGCGCTCGACGTGCTCTACATGCCTGCCGACCAAGGCCGGGTGGTGACTGCTTCTTTGATTTGGCAGGGCGACCGGGTGCAGTTGCAAGGAGGGCTGCGCGTCTATGGCGGGCCAGCCAACGCCGTGATGATGCTACAGCCCGTGCGCAGCCTGGCGTATGCCGCCACCACCTGGATGTTTTGACGATCTGGCTATCTGCGCAACATGGAGACCTTACCAGCCACCGCCCAGTGACTGGATCAGCGCCACGGCGGTGGTTTGCCGATCGGCCTGCAGCTTGACCAGTGCCCGACGCGCGCTCAAGGCGCTGGCCTGCGCGGTAACCACATCGGTGTAACTCACTTGGCCGGCGCGGTAACGGTTCAGCATTTGCGTTTCTGCCTCGTCGGCGGCCTGCGAGGCTTGACGCAAAAATTCCTGCTGCTGTAGCAACACGCGCGTACCCGCCAACTGGTCTTCAACATCCTGAAACGCCACCAGCACGGTTTGCCGATAACGGGCCACTGCGGCGTCTTGTGCCGCCTGCGCACCGGTGACCCGTTCGCGTGTCGCGCCGGCGTTGAAAAGCACTTGCGCTGCCGACAAGCCGAGTGACCACACGCTGCTGGATGCACTGAACAGATCCGCCACGCTGCTGGCGCCAAAACCGTAGGAGGCATTCAAGTTGATGCTGGGATAGAACGCCGACTGCGCAATACCAATCTGTTCGTTCGCCACCGCTACGCGCCGCTCTGCGGCGGCGATGTCGGGCCGGCGTTGCAGCAAGGTCGAGGGCACGCCGAGCGGCACTTGCGGCACCGAAGCCTTCCACGGCGCAACTGCCAAAGTGAAGTCTGCCGGTGCCCGGCCAAGCAACACGGCTATCGCATGTTCGAGTTGTGCGCGTTGACGTTCCAGCCCCAGCGCTTCGGATTGCGCATTGGCCAGTTGCGTCTGCGCCTGCAGCACGTCGGTCTTCGCAGCAATGCCTGCGGCATAGCGATTCTGCGTGATCTTTAGCGTGCGCTGGTAGCCATCGATGGTGCTCGCCAGCAGCGCTTGCTGGGCATCGGTCTGGCGGATTGAGAAGTAGTTGGTCGCCAGCTCGCCTTGCGCGGAAAGTTGGGCGGAGGCAAGATCAGCAGCGCTGGCCTGGGCGCTTGCGCTGGCGCTGTCCACACCACGACTCAGTCGGCCCCAGACATCCGGCTCCCAACTGCCACCAATATTGGCCTGGTAGGTGTTGCCATTGCGCGAGCTGCTGGAGCCGCCACCAGACCGGTCGGCGCCGCCGTTCAATGCAATCACCGGGAACAGGGCTGCACGTTGTTCCCGGATCAGCGCGCGTGCCTGGGCATAGGCGGCACTCGCTGCTGCAATATTCTGGTTCGATACTTCGATACCCGCTGCCAGCGCATTGAGCACGGGATCGTCGAACAACAGCCACCAGGGCCCGCGCTCCAGTGCATCGGCTGGTGCCGCCGGCACCCAGTTTTGGGCTTCTTTGTAAGCAACAGGGGTGGCAGCGGACGGGCGCTGATAGTCGGGGCCGACGGCGCAACCGCTCGTCAACAATGCGAAGGCGGCCATGGCGAGAAGATGACGCTTGAAGCGTGGGGACTGAGGTAAGCGCATGGGGATACTCATTGTGGTCTTGGCTGCACGTCAGGCGACAAGTCGCTGGTGGTGCGGCTGAGTTGGCGCTCGGCCGGGCTGCGACGACGCAGCTTGTCGAGCAAAATATAGACAACCGGCGTGGTCACCAAGGTCAGCACCTGGCTCACGATCAGGCCGCCAATGATGGCGATGCCGAGTGGCCGCCGCAGTTCGGAACCTTCACCAAATCCAATCGCCAGCGGCAAGGCCCCCAGCGCAGCCGCCAGGGTTGTCATCAGGATCGGACGGAAACGCAGCAGGCAGGCTTCCCGCACGGCCTCCACCGGCGACAAGCCGCGCGAGCGCTCCGCTTCCAGCGCGAAGTCGATGATCAGAATGGCGTTTTTCTTGACGATGCCGAGCAGCAGGAAGACGCCAATCAAGGCGATGATCGAAAACTCCATCTTGAACAGCAGCAGCGCGAGCACCGCACCGACGCCGGCCGATGGCAGCGTTGAAATGACGGTGATCGGATGCACCAGACTTTCATACAGAATCCCGAGCACGATGTAGATCACCACCAGCGCCGCAATGATCAGCAGCGGCTGCTGGTTCTGCGACTGCTGCGCGCTGCGTGCCGTTCCCTGAAAACTGCCGCGCACATTGTTCGGCATGCCGATGTCGGCCTCCGCCTGATGCACCGCCGCCTGACCAGCGCCCAGGGTACTGCCTTCGGCCAGATTGAAAGATACGGTGGTGGCCAGTTCGGCATCCTGATGACTGATTGAAGTCGCCGCCGAACTTTCGGCAAAGCGGGCAAAAGCTGACAAGGGCACCATCCTTGTGGCTGCTGGGCTCAGTGCCTGTCCGCTGGATGGATCGCGCAATGCTGGATTGACACTCGCGCTGGCGGTGCTGCCTTTGGCAGGCACATACACATCTTTCAGCGCTTCGGGGCTGCGGGCAAAGCGCGGTGCCACTTCCATGACGACGTGATACTGGTTGAGATCGTCGTAAATGGTTGCCACCTGACGCTGGCCGAAACCGTCGTACAGCGCATTGTCGACATCGCGTGCCGTCAATCCCAGCCGTGCTGCGCTGTCTCGGTCTATCGTCACGAAAGTTTCGACGCCGTTTTCCTCCTGGTCGGTATCGACATCCGTCAGCGCCGCTTGCCCCTTCATCGCATCGGCCAGCTTGGTCGCCCACAAGCGCAAATCACTCAGGTTGTCGCTCTTGAGTGTGTATTGGTAGGTCGAGTTGGTCTGGCGTCCACCCATGCGCACGTCCTGCACCGGGTTGAGGAACAGGCTCACGCCGGTCACCCGTGCCAGCTGGGGGCGCAAGCGTGAAATCACCGCCTGACCGGCGTCCTTGCGCTCGTTCACAGGCTTCAGATTGACGAACAGAAAGCCGCCACCGGCACGCGAGCCGCCAGTGAAGCCAACCACGGTGGCCACCGCCGGATCACGCTTGATGATGTCCACCAACTGACGCAACTTGCCCTGCATCGCCTGAAAAGAAATGCTTTGATCGGCGCGTATGCCGCCACGGATTTGACCGGTGTCCTGCTGGGGGAAAAATCCTTTCGGCGCGGCACTAAAGAGGTAGACATTCAGGCCGATCACGGCCACCAGGATCAGCATCACCAGCCAGGCGCTGCCGATGGCCCAGTCCAGGCTGATTTCGTAGCCTCGGTGCAGGCGTGCAAAGCCGCGCTCAAACCGGCGCGCCAGCCATCCTGGCGGACGGTCATCCGTTTGTGGCTTGAGCAACCACGCACACATCATCGGCGTGGTAGTCAGAGATATCACCAAGGAGATGAGCACCGCCGCCGACAGCGTGACCGCGAACTCGCGGAACAGGCGCCCGACTTGCCCGCCCATGAACAGGAGTGGGATGAATACGGCTACCAGTGATAGGCTGATTGAGAGCACGGTGAAACCGACTTCGCGTGCTCCGAGCAAGGCGGCCTGCATCCGGTCCATGCCCGCCTCAATATGACGACTGGTGTTTTCCAGCACCACGATCGCATCGTCCACGACAAAGCCGGTCGCCACCGTCAGCGCCATCAGGCTCAGATTGTTGAGGCTGAATCCGAGCAGGTACATGACGCCAAAGGTGCCAAGCAGCGATACCACCGTCGCCACTGCCGGAATGATGGTGGCGCGTACGTTGCGCAGGAAGGCACTGACCACCAGAACGACCAGAACGATTGAAATCAGCAGCGTGATTTCGATCTCGTGCAGCGATGAACGGATTGAGTTGGTGCTGTCGGATGCCACCTGCAACTGGACGTCCTGGGGGAGTTGCGCCTGCAGTTCCGGCAGTAGCGCCCGAATGCCGTCCACCACCTCGATCACGTTGGCCCCCGGCTGGCGCGTCACCAGCACAATCACCGCGGGCTCGCCATTAAACAGACCCAGAGTGTTGGTATTCTCGACGCCATCGTCCACCTCGGCGACGTCAGCCAGGCGGATCGCGGCGTTGTTGCGCCAGCCCACCACCAGCCCCCGGTAGTCGGCGGCGCTGCGGTCACCGGTAGCCGTGCTGGCCTGCGAATAAATCTGCAGCCTGCGTTCATCGCCTTCGATGGCACCTTTCGGCCGGTTGGCAGTATCGGCCTGGATCGCGGCCCGCACATCTTCCATGCTGACACCGTAGCGGTTCAAGGCAAATGGCAACAATTCGACGCGCACCGCCGGCAACGAACCGCCGCCGAGTTCAACGTCGCCAACGCCCGGCACCTGGGCCAGCTTTTGCTGCACCAGGTTGGATACCGCGTCATAAACCTGTCCCGGCGAGCGCGTCTTCGAGGTCAGCGCAAGAATCACGATCGGCGCATCCGCCGGATTCGCCTTGCGATAAGTCGGATTGCTGCGCAAGGTGGCGGGCAGATCGGTGCGCGATGCATTGATGGCCGCTTGTACTTCGCGCGCCGCCGCATCGATCTTGCGATTGAGGTCGAACTGCAAACTGATACGCGTCGAGCCGTTGCCGCTCGTTGAAGTCATTTCATTGACACCGGCGATCACGCCCAGGCGCCGCTCCAGCGGGGTCGCGACACTGGTCGCCATGGTCTCGGGGCTGGCACCCGGCAGCGAGGCGCTGACCGAGATGGTCGGGTAATCGACCTGCGGCAAGGGCGATACCGGCAGCACAAAAAAGGCGGCAATGCCCGCGAGTGCAAGGCCTATGGTCAGCAGAACGGTGGCGACCGGTCGGCGGACAAACGGCTCGGATAGATTCACGACGCTCTCCTGGCGGACCAGCGCTGCGCCAGCCGGTCAAAGCCAAGGTAAATCACCGGTGTGGTAAAGAGCGTCAGCAGCTGGCTGACGATCAGGCCACCGAAGATTGCGAGACCCAGCGGATGGCGCAACTCGGCGCCTTCACCCCAACCCAGCATCAGCGGCACGGCCGCGAACAAGGCGGCCAGCGTCGTCATCAGGATCGGGCGGAAACGCAGCATGGCGGCCTGGTGAATGGCCTCGCGTGGCGACTTGCCCTCGTTGCGTTCGGCGTCGATCGCGAAGTCGATCATCATGATCGCGTTCTTTTTCACAATACCGATCAGCAGGATGATGCCGATGATGCCGATCACCCCCAGATCCTGGCCGCTGATCATGAGTGCGAGCAGCGCGCCGACCCCCGCCGACGGCAACGTTGACAGGATGGTCAGCGGATGGATGTAGCTTTCATACAGCACGCCCAGCACGATATAAACGCAGATGACCGCCGCCAGGATCAGCCACAACTGGCTGGTCAGTGACGCCTGGTAGGCACCGGCGGCGCCCAGGAAGGTCATGGTGACACTGGTCGGCAGGCCAATGTCGAGTGCCGCCTGACGGATGGCGTCGACCGAGGCGCCCAGCGATACCCCAGGTGCGGTATCGAAGCCCAGCGTGGTGGCCGGGTACTGGGCAACGTGCGTGATTTGGAGCGGCGCCGGTCGCTCGGTGATGGTCGCAATGGCCGATAGCGGCGTGGCTTTGCCGGAGCTGGTGCGCAATTGCAACTGGCCCAGCGACTCCGGCGTGGTCAACAGATTTTGCCGCGCTTCAAGAATCACCCGGTACTGGTTGGTCTCGGTGAAGATGGTGGACACGATGCGCTGGCCGAAGGCACTGTAGAGCGCATCATCGATGGCCGCCGCGCTGATGCCCAGCCGGGCCGCCGTGTCGCGGTCAATGTCGATAAACACGGCCACCCCGGTCGCGTTGGCATCGGAGACGACATTGCGCACCTGCGCCAAACCCTGCAATCGCTGCGTCAACCTGGTGGCCCACAGCACGACGGTGGCGTTGTCGGAACCTTCCAGTGATACCCGGTACTGCGTCGGCCCGGTCTCGGCATCGATGGTCAGATCCTGGGTCGGTTGCAAATAAATGGTGACGCCCGCTACCTGGCCGACGCGCTGGCGCAGCCGCTCCATGGTTTGCTGTTGCGTGCCACTGCGCACCGGCTTCAGATTGATCAGCATGCGGCCAGTGTGCAGCATCGTATTGTTGGCCGCATCGACGCCAATCAGTGAGCTCAGCGTGGCCACGTCGGGGTCTTCAAGGATCGCCTTGGCGGCGGCCTGTTGCAATTGCGCCATGCGCGCATACGAGACGGACTGCGCGGTTTCGATGCGCGCTTGCAACTGGCCGGTGTCCTGCGTTGGAAACAAGCCTTTCGGGATCACCACATAGAGCAAGACCGTCAGCACAAACGTGGCAAGTGCAACCAGTAGTGTGGCAGTTTGGTGCTCCAGCACCCAGTTCAGGGAGTGGTCATAGCGGAGCATCACGCCAGAGAAAAAATGTTGCAGCTTGCCTTCTTTGTCGTCCTTTTTTGGCGTGTGGCTTTTGAGCCAGCGCGCCGACATCATCGGCACCAGGGTCAGCGAGACTACCGCGGAGATCAGGATCGTAATCGCCAGCGTGATGGCAAACTCCCGAAACAGGCGTCCCACCACGTCGCTCATGAAGATCAGCGGGATCAGCACCGCGATCAGCGACGCGGTCAGTGAGATGATCGTAAAACCGATCTGAGCCGCGCCTTTGAAGGCTGCCTCCATCGGCGGCTCGCCGTCTTCGATGTAGCGCGCGATGTTCTCGATCATCACGATCGCGTCATCGACCACAAAGCCGGTCGCAATCGTCAGTGCCATCAGGGTCAGGTTGTTCAGGCTGTAGCCAAAGAGGTACATCGCACCGCAAGTACCAATCAGCGAGATCGGTACGGCCACGCTGGCGATCAGCGTGGCGCGCAGGCTGCGCAGGAACGCGAAGATGACGAGCACCACCAGCAAGACCGCCAGCGACAGCTCGATTTCGACTTGCTCGACCGAAGCCCGAATACCGGTGGTGCGGTCGCTCAGCACCTCGACCTTCAGCGTGGCGGGCAGCCCGGCCTGCAATTCCGGCAGCCGTGCCTTGATGGCATCGACGGTGGCGATCACGTTCGCGCCGGGCTGACGCTGCACGTTCAGAATGATGGCCGGCCTCATACCCGCCCAAGCGCCCAGCTTGACGTTCTCGGCGCTGTCGACGACTTGCGCCACATCCGACAGCCGCACTGGTGCGCCATTCTTAAAGGCAACGATCAGACCCTGGTAGTCGGCGGCCGCCACGAGTTGATCGTTGGCGTTGATCGTGTAGGCGCGGGTTGGCCCGTCGAAGCTGCCCTTGGCGCTATTGGCGTTGGCCGCCGTGATGGCCGTACGCAGCGTGTCGAGCCCGAGACCATAAGAAGCCAGCGCCTGGGTATTGGCCTGAATGCGCACGGCCGGCCGCTGGCCACCCGAGAGCGACACCAGCCCGACGCCGGAAACCTGGCTGATCTTCAAGGCCAGACGCGTGTTGACGATGTTTTGCACTTCGGTCAATGGCAAGGTATCGGAGGTGACGGCCAGCGTCAGAATCGGCGCATCGGCCGGATTGATTTTTGCGTACACCGGAGGCGCCGGCAGATCGGCCGGCAGCAAGGAGCCACCGGCGTTGATCGCGGCCTGCACTTCCTGCTCGGCGACATCGAGCGTTTCTCCCAGACCGAACTGCAGGGTGACGATGGACACGCCTGCCGCACTGGTTGAACTCATGCGTTGCAGGCCCGACATCTGGCCGAACTGGCGCTCCAGTGGCGCGGTGACCGTCTGCCCCATCACCTCGGGACTGGCACCCGGATACAGCGTTTGCACCTGGATGGTCGGAAAGTCGACTTGCGGTAGCGCAGACAGCGGCAGGAACTTGAATCCGACCATGCCGGCGAGCACGATCGCCACCATCAGCAGCGCGGTCGCGACTGGCCGCAGGATGAAAGGACGGGAGGGACTCATGACGCAGCTGAAGCAGCCGCAGCAGCTGGGCTTGCTCCGGGCTTGCCCTTCCTCTTGCCGGCAGCACCGGCAGCAGCGGGCTTGTCGCCCGGCAGCGTTACTTTGGCGCCATCCTTGAGGCGGTCGGCACCTTCGGTAATGACTTTTTCGCCGACCTGCAATCCGGAAGTTATTTCAACCTTGTCGATCGTCGCCTGGCCGCGTGTCACCGGCCGCAACGCCACAGTCCGTTCGGCGGAATTGAGTACATACACGAAGTCGCCGTTGCTGCCGTGGCGCAGCGCAGTCACGGGCACCATCACACCGCCCTGGATCGTATGCAACAGCAGCCGCACATTGACAAACTGATTCGGGAACAGGGTGAACTTCGCATTGTCGAATCGCGCCTTCGCACGCACCGTACCGGTCTGGGTGTCGACCTGGTTGTCAAGCGTCGAAAAGCGGCCGGCGTCGAGCGTGTTGGCACGCGTGCGATCAAGGGCCGTCACCGGCAACACGGTGCCTGCGTTGACGCGTGCCTGTACTTCGGGCAGCTGGTCCTGCGGTACCGCGAACTGAACATCGATCGGTGACACCTGGGTAATCACGACAATCCCGTTGACGTCATTGGCGCCGACCACGTTGCCGACGTCCACCACCCGCAAGCCGACCCGACCACCAATGGGTGCCACGATGCGGCTATAACCCAGATTCAGACGCGCCGTACCTTCAGCCGCCTGGTCGCCTACGACGGTGCCTTCAAGTTGCTTGACCAAGGCCGCTTGCGTATCCACCTCCTGGCGCGCAATCGAGTCCTGCTCCAGAAGGGTACGAAAGCGCTGCAAGGTCACCCTGGCGCTGTCAAGCTGGGCTTCGTCACGCTGACGTTGACCGGAAGCCTGCATCAGCGACATTTCGAATTGGCGTGGATCGATGGTCGCGAGCAGTTGGCCGGCCCGCACCATCTGACCTTCACGAAACAGCACCTGCTGCAAAACGCCCGTGACCTGTGGCCGCACGGTCACGGTGGCTGCGGGTATGACGGTGCCAAGCGCGTCCAGTACCACCGGGATGTCAGCCCGTTCGGCTGTCGCCACACCCACGGTGGTGGCCGGGGCGCCTCTGCCCCCGCCGCCGGGCCCTGCTGTGCCGGAAGCGGCGTCAGGATGGGTTAAGTTCCAGGCTAACCAGCCCAGTCCACCCAGAATAATCAGCGCCAGCACGGTACCGATGATTGATGTGCGGCGGCTCGGCCGCCTACGGGGTTTGGAGAGTGTTCCGGGTTGGGGTGTTTCGACTTGCGGATCCATCATTTTTCCTTTTATGCCGGTTGCTCCCGGACCTCTACATCCGCTGTCATTCAAATTGACTGCGACAGATGGTGTCAATGTACGACCACTGGCCCACCTATCGCAGGTGGTGAAGGTAAATATAAGTAAATGCGACAGACGCTGTTTTTCTCCTCGCAGGGTGCGTAACCAGAATTCCCTACCTGATGGTGAAGTTTGAAGTGACCAAGGTCGGCACCGAGCAGAAGGGGGCGGGCGAGTTCATGCCAATGGTCGCCAACGACGGCCCGCACTATGGCGACAATATCAAGCTCTTTGGTCCAAATAAAGGAAAACTGAAATGGGTAGTACGCTGTTCATCGTCTGGCGCGAAAGCGCGAAAGCGTGGAAGCCATGCTAGCGATTGCGCGTGAGGGCGCCGAAGCACCTGCCGCCCCGCCAGTGGGTGTGCTGGCGCGTGCTGGTTTGGCCATGCGTCGCCATCAGCGCGTCATCATGGGGGTGCAGTGGGTGGTCGTGCTCTTCTATTTCGGCCTGTTGATTTATCCGGCATTCATGCCCTTGCCGCCAGAAGACGCCCATATCTACGACAACCTGCGGCTGTTTGCGCAGTTCCTGTTCTGGGGCGTCTGGTGGCCCTTCGTGATGCTGGGCACCATGCTGCTGGGGCGGGTCTGGTGCGGCGTGTTTTGTCCGGAAGGCACCTTGACCGAGTTGGCCAGCCGCCATGGTCTGGGCCGCCCCATTCCGCGCGGGATACGCTGGAGCGGCTGGCCGTTTGTGGCCTTTGTCTGCATCACGGTGTATGGCCAGTTGATCAGTGTTTATCAGTATCCGCAGGCGGCCCTGCTGGTGCTGGGCGGTTCTTCGGCGGGTGCCGTGACCGTGGGGCTGCTGTATGGCCGGGGTAGCCGCGTCTGGTGTCGCTACCTGTGCCCGGCCAATGGCGTGTTCGGCGTGCTCGCCAAAATTGCACCGCTGCATTTCCGGGTGAATGAAACCCTCTGGAAGCAGGACAAGCGGCGTTCCGTAGCCGTCAACTGCGCCCCACTGATCGACATCGCGCACATGAAAAGCGCCTCCGCCTGCCATGTCTGCGGCCGTTGCAGCGGTGAGCATGGCGCGGTGGCGTTGGCGTTGCGTTCACCGGCGCGTGAAATTCTTGCGGCCACGCCCCGGCAGGTCAGGACCGAGGAGGCTGTGACCCTGATTTTTGGCGTCATCGGGTTCGCCACCGCTGCGTTCACATGGTCATCGAGCCCGCGTTTCATTCAGCTCAAGACCGCGCTGGCCGACTGGTTGATGGCGCATGACGCGTGGGCTTTGCTGCAGGACAACGCGCCGTGGTGGCTGCTCACGCACTACCCGGCGGCGCATGATGTTTTCACCTGGCTCGATGGCCTGTGCATTCTGGCCTTCATTCTGGGGGGAGGCGGTGCGCTGGGGCTGGCAGTATGGGCCGGGGTCTGGCTGGCGGCGCGGGTGCTGCATGACCCGTCCGTCTCCTGGCAGAAACTGTCGCTGACCTTGGTGCCGGTGGCCGGTGTCGGGGTGTTTCTGGGCTTGTCGATGCTGACGCTTGGCCACCTCAAGGCCGAGGGCGTGACGCTGGCCTGGGTGCCTGCGGTGCGTGGCGTGCTGCTGACGCTGGGGGCGGGGTTCTCAGCCTACCTGATGCTGCGCATGTGCCTGGTGCGTTTCTCATGGCGTGCCGTGGCGGGCTTGGCTGTTGCATTGTTGCCGCTGGCCTTGATGCTGCGGATCTGGCTGAATGTGCTTTTCGGACTATGAGGGTGCCCGCGGCCGCGCTCACATGGCCTTGAACAGATGGGCGTAGAGGCGGCTCACCGAGAGTTTCTCGGGTCGGCCGCGCAACTGCAGCCAGAGTTTGCCCATCTCGTCACGCGTGACAGCATCGATGGCGCTGGCGCGCACGACGGTGCCGCGATGCACTTGCCAGAATGACTGCCCGTCGAGTTGGGGCAGCAGGTCCCTCAAGGGGGTGCGAATCAGGTATTCGTGGTTTTCCTGGCTGTTGGACGTCAACACCCGAACGTACTTGTCAGCCGCTTCAAAGTACGAGATGTCGTCTACCGGCACTATGCGAATGGCGTTGCCCACACTGACCTGGATCACCTTGAGCGGTGCCGTAGTCGTTGCGTTTGAATTTTCTGCCATGGGGCCGGGCATGATCGTCAGCAGCCGGCGCAATTGGGCCAGGGTGGTGTCGAGCTGGGTGTTTCCAGAAGGAGATGTTGCTATTGAATCAGTAGCTGTCTGCGAACGATTGGCGAGGGCTAGCTGAACTTTTGATACTGTTTTTTGCAGCCGTGCCGGCTGGACGGGCTTGAGCAGATAGTCCATGGCCTGTGCCTCGAAGGCCTGCACCGCGTAGTGGTCATAGGCGGTCACAAACACGAGCGCGGGGAAAGGCGTGCCGTCTGGGGCCCCGGTGTTCCACGCGTCTATCAGCTCGGCTGCGGCGTCCAGTCCGCTTAAGGCCGGCATGCGGATATCGAAGAAGAGCACATCGGGTTGGAGCCGCAGCGACTGCGTGACGGCCGACACGCCATCGCCCACCACGGCCAGTATCTGAAGCTCGGGCCAGGCGCGGGCCAGCTCGGCCTGCAGCGCAGCGGCGAGCAGCGGCTCGTCTTCAGCGATCAGGGCGGTGGGCGTGGTGGTTTTCTTCATGGTGAGCTTATGTATTACAAGGAAAAGTGATGCTAGCCCTCGTACCACCTGCGTGAGTTGCTACTAATTCGATAGCATCCTGGTTGCCGTAAGTCGTGGCCAGACGTTCACGCACCTGCGCTAGCCCAAACCCGTCCCCCGTGGCGCTGCCATGCGCAGGGCCCACGCCCGTGTCGAGCACTTCCAGCGTTATCCATCCGGCCTCATGGCGGGCCCGCACCGTGATGCTGCCGCCTTCCACCTTGGGCTCCAGTCCGTGTTTGATGGCGTTTTCCACCAGCGGCTGCAGCAGCAATGTGGGCACGGGATGCTGCGCCAGGTCAGCGGGCAGGTCCAGTGTGTAGCTCAGGCGCGGGCCCATGCGCACGAGCATCAGTTCCAGGTAGTCGCGCAGCCGGTCGAACTCGGCTTGCAGCGTGTGCATGGGGGCACGCGAGGCGCTGAGTGTGGCGCGCAGGTAGGCGATCATGTGGTCCAGCATCTGCTGTGCCCGCTGTGGGTCGGTACCGATCAGCGCTCGCAGGTTGGCCAGCGTGTTGAACAGCATGTGCGGCTCCAGCTGCGTCTGCAGCAGCTTGAGCCGTGACTCGGTGGCCTGGCGCTGGGCGGCTTCGGTCTGTGCACTGGCGTTGGCCATGTCGTCATGCACACGCTCCAGCTGCTCCCGGCTTAGGAAGTAATAAGTGCTGCCAACACCGGCGAACAGGCTGACGATCAGCAGGCCCAAGGCCTTGCGCGGCTGGTCGGCCCAGTAGCTGAAGCTGGCGTCATTGAGCACAGCGCCAGCCGCCAGCGTGCCCAGCACGAAGCTCAGGCTGACGCTCAGTGGCACGATCCAGAACAGGCGACGCCACTGTTTGATGGGGTCCCGTATCAGCCACAGCCGGCCAAAATCAATCAGGCTCCAAATGCTCAGGCCAATGCATTGCGCATACACCAGGTTGCTGGCAAAGTCGTGTTCGCCAAAGGCGGTAAGGACCAGTGCAATGACGGTGTTGAGCGCGGCGACCTGCATGCCGCGCCCCAGCAAGGCCAGGGAAACAGGGGTACTCATTTGCGCGCCAGGCGGTCTATGTCTTCGGGGGGCATGGACGGCTCATTCATGCACTGATAATACTCACCTGTCTTTCAAGGAGTTCTTTTGGATACCGCATTGCTAATCAAAGCCGCCATCATGGGCATCGTCGAAGGTTTGACGGAATTCTTGCCCATCTCATCCACCGGGCACCTGATTCTGGCCGGGGCCCTGCTGGGCTTTGATGACGACAAAGCCAAGGTGTTTGACATCGCCATCCAGACCGGTGCCATCTTTGCCGTGATTCTGGTTTACTGGCACAAAATTCGCGACACCCTGGTGGCCTTGCCCACCGACAAGCAGGCGCAGCGCTTTGCCCTGAATGTACTGATTGGCTTCCTGCCTGCCGCAGTTCTGGGCTTGCTCATCTACAAAACTATCAAGACCTATTTGTTCAATCCTCCGGTGGTAGCAGGTGCCTTCATCGTTGGGGCTTTCATCATCTTGTGGGTTGAGAAAAAGGCCCGGCTTGTTCCCCGTATCCAGAGCATTGATGACATGAGCCCGATGGACGCGCTCAAGGTCGGCATGGTGCAATGCCTTGGCATGATCCCCGGCACCAGCCGCAGCGGCGCCACCATCATTGGCGGCATGTTGCTGGGTCTGTCGCGCAAGGCAGCGACTGAATTTTCTTTTTTCCTGGCCATTCCTACGCTGATTGGCGCCGGCGTTTACAGCCTGTACAAGGAACGTGCCCTGCTGTCGTTGAGCGACTTGCCGCTGTTCGCGGTGGGCCTGGTGGTGTCGTTTATCAGCGCGTGGCTGTGTATCCGCTGGCTGCTGCGCTATATCGCTACCCACAGCTTTGTCGGGTTTGCGTATTACCGCATTGTCTTTGGCCTGGTGGTGCTGGCCACCGCATGGAGTGGCGCGGTCACCTGGGCCGCCTGACAGATTGCCGGCGCCGGCCTCGCCAACTCAGGCCAGGCTCTGCAGGTTCAGTAATGCGGCTTCCATCGCGGCGGCGGTCGCCAGCGGCTTTTCCATCGGGAACAGGTGGCTGCCGTCCAGCATCATGATGCGGCCTTGCGTGACTTTTTCGGTCATGGTCATGCCCACCTGCTTCATCTCCACGGAGTGCGTGCCACCCAGAAAAGCCACCGGGCATTTGAGCGGGTGGCGGCGCAACAGGCTGTCCAGGTTGTGGGGAATGGTGTTGTAGATGGCGGTCTCGACCGCGCGGTCAAAGCTCAACACCCGCTTTTTCTCGTCCCCCTGGCCCTCGTCATGGGTACCATGCTCGATGTAATCCTGCAGCACCTGCGGGTCCCAGCGGGCAAACGCTTTTTTGTAGCGAAAGTGTTCCAGTGCGGCCTGCTGGCTGGGCCAGTTGTTGCGGCGCTTGCTGCTGATGGCGCCGGGTGTCACTGACCCCACCAGTTGCGTGCTTTTGATGACCCCCAGCGTGGTGGCGCGCCAGCCGCCCAGAATGGGCGAGTCCACCAGCAGTACGCCACGTGCCAGCTCGGGCGCACGCGCGGCGGCCATCAGGCTGACAAACCCGCCGAATGAATGGCCGACCAGAAAGGCGGGCTCTCCCGCCTTGTCAACTTCGGCCTGGGTGAAGTCAATCAGTTGCTGCACCAGATGGGTCCAGTTGTTGCTGACGGGGTATTGGCTGTCGTGGCCAAATTTCTCGATCGCCTTGACCGTGAAACCGCGCGCTTTCAGACTGTTGAACAAAACGCCATAGGTGCTGGCAGCAAAACTGTTGGCGTGGGAAAAGATGAGGAGGGGCATGGGGTTAGATCAACTTTTCCTGGGGAGTCGTGATTTTTTTCAAGGGTCGGTTGCGGCCCGATGGCAGCATCAGCGGCACTTCGGTTTGTTCACCGTTCCACATGGGGTCTTCAATGCTGTCGAACATCTCGCGCAATTTTTTCCCCCAGCTGCCGCGCAGCATTCTGAAATAGGGGTTGTTCTCGTCGATGCACACCACCTTGTCGGTCTGGAACTGGTTAACTTCATAGACCACCAGGTCCAGCGGCAAACCGACCGACAAATTGGACTTGAGCGTGGAGTCCATCGACACCAGCGCGCATTTGGCCGCTTCGTCCAGTGGGGTGTCGGGCGTGATGACGCGGTCCAGCACCGGCTTGCCGTATTTGGATTCTCCGGCCTGAAAGTAGGGTGTCTCGGTCGTCGCTTCAATGAAGTTGCCAGCCGAATAGACCTGAAACAGGCGCATGCCTTCGCCCTTGATTTGCCCGCCAAAAATCAGCGTCACATTGAACTCAACGCCCGCCTGTTTGAGTGAAGCCGCATCGCGCTCGTAGACCCGGCGAATGGCCGCGCCCAGCACGCGCGCGGCGTCAAACATGCTCCTGGCGTTCCAGATGGTGATCGGATCGCTGTCCTCATGTTCCTTGAGTTGCTCGACCTGCAGAATCTCGCGCACCGACTGCGAGATGCTCAGGTTGCCGGCCGACAGCAGCACCATGAAGCGGTCATCGGGTTTTTCATAGACGATCATTTTGCGGAAGGTGTTGATCTGGTCCAATCCGGCGTTGGTACGCGAGTCGGAGAGGAACACCAGTCCGGCCTTGAGTTTGATGGCGACGCAATAGGTCATGCTGTTGCTTGGAAAAAAGTAAAACGTGGAGTGCGGGTTGCACCTGAAATGAGTATCCGATTTTGTACCAGCTTGGGGCTGTTGATTTTCTACGCAGAATTCGTGCCGGGAATGTCCTTCCGGGTGGGGGCTGCGGGATCAGGGCCACCGCCGGGCTGGACTAGACCTTTGGTCTTTAATGTCCTGCCCAGCGGTGGCCCTGATCCCGCCTTGTGCTGCTTGTTATTCGGGCTCGCTGGATTGTGGGGTGGCGCGGAGTGTTTTCAATTGAAAGCCAGCAACGCAGCGCAAGGAGTCGGTTACCAGTGCCCGCTATTTGGGAGTCTAATTTACCGGTTTACAACCCATGAGCCAACCCCGTCGCGGCCAATCCCACCACCCCAACGAAGGCCTTGCCGTCGTCGCTGAAACTGGTGTCTAGGCTGCCGTCGGCGTTCAGCCGCATGACGCCAACCGAGTCGCTGGCGCCATAACTCGTGCCGGCCACAACGATCTTGCCGTCGGCTTGCCGATCGATGCCGCCATAGTCGACGCCGGAGCCGACCGGGTAAAGCATTTTGCCGGCACCGTTGGGCGGCGCAAAACTGGGCGCATCGTTGACGGCGTTGACGATGATACTGGCGGTGTCGCTGGCGCTGCTGAAGGTTAAGAAATCGGACATTACACAAAACCTAAAACGGTTTTTTTGTAATATCCGATTTCTTAACGTCAAACTGAACAAGACCGCCATTTTTGCGGTCTTGTTTGTGGTATATAAAATCAAATTTCTGCCAGCACATTACCCTTTGAATCGGTAACTTGGAGCTTTGTAATTTCAGACTTCAAAACAGTGTTGCCGAGTTCGGATTCACTCATGAAGAAATAAACATTCATCCGCAGACCCTGATATTTTGCACGCAAGCTTTCAATCATGCGGGCGCGTTCTTCATCTGGAACTGCCACTTTGTTAAACAAAGAATTGTTCGTAAATTTCAGTTGGTATGCGCTGTCATCATTGAAATAGCGGGTCGAATCATTCCCATTGAATGCCGGATTTCCGAATGATTTGGATGGGAAATCATATTTATCCAAGTTATCGCCAATATGCATGAAGAAGTAACGCCCTTCCTTGGCCTTCGCAACTTCTTTGTCAATGCCCGGTTTCAACGCATTGAGCATGTCGCGCTTCTTGAATTCATCGGTCTGGCCTGAGTAGGCAGGCGAAACCTTTGCCGCGATCTTTTCGTAGTCCATTGGCATGGTGTCAATGGCCAGGTAAGCAAACATTAGTTGCTTGCCACTGGTAAGTTCCTGATACTGAGTCAATGGAACTGATTTGTCAGCATGGGGAGCGTCCGCTGCTTTCTTTTCCAACACGGCTTTCTTAACTGCGGCGGCAGAATTTGCGTCGTTAAGGCTAACAGGGGCCTTTGGAGCAGCATCAGGAGCGCCTTTGGAGCAACCCTGCACCAGAGCCACCGAACAAAGCAATGTGATAAGCAATTTTTTCATCTATATTCCTAAGTTATGAAATTCAAACGGTTGACGTTGAGACAAGGTATTTTTTGATACCCATAAAAGCAAGATAGCTTGAAATACCTACCGCAATATAAAAGCCAATACCCATTGAAATTGCCTTCATCGTCATGCTCAACATTTCAGACATCATTTTTTCAGCCATTGCTGCACCTTGACCGCCGCCGAAGGTATTAGCCATTCCTGTTGCTTGATTAACACCATCACGAATGGTCATATAAACACCTGCAAAAATAGCAATCATATAAACGATCGGAGCGCAATAACCAAAATTCATGAACTTGCTGGAGAAGAAGTGTGGAAGCAATGGCGCACCCAGTGCCGCGAACAAAAGAAAACCGTAAATCCCAGCACTTGCATACTTCAAACCACCCAATCCGTTGAGTCCAGCAGATGTGTTCACAGCTTTTAGGACATCATAAAATGTGATGCTTTCCTTATAAGTTGATGAAACTTGAACATTAATCGTACTGAGAAATAGGAAGGCGACCGTCAAAACGGCAATCAAGACCAAAGTCAACAAACCGACCTTCGCAACAACCAGACCGAACCATTCTTTTCCCTGTGCTTGTGCGATGCCGAGCACCTTTTGAGCTTGCTCTTTCGCAATAACAGAGTCATCTATTGCTGAAAGCGACACAACCTCACCAACCTTGTTCATTTCCACTTCGACAATAGCGCCAACTTTTGGTGGCACACTAGATTTCCAATTGCCCTCAAGAGTGAACGTCTTTTGCTCATTGTTGATGAAGATTAGTCCAGGACCGGCATTTGTATCTCTTAAAATTTTTCCGCGATTCATATTTTTTCAACCCTTAATGACAATGAATAATGATAAAGTTCTACACCTTACCGGCTCTTTGCTTTCACGCACACCGTTTTAATATATTCGTTAAATAGATTAGATAATAAAGAACAATTTCATGAGAACTCTCTTTGATAATTAATATTCGTTCGCAAATACCATATGTCGATTCAATTCCTCCACAGAAGCAATCGACACTGCACGTGTGGACGTTGCATTTCGCAATACCCTGTGTTGTTAAGAAGTGTAAGCGACTTCGCCGACACGCAATCCTGTCTGAATCAGACTCGCTGTACTAATTCGCTCGTCTTAATTGCGAGTCATCGTCATGCAGCACTTCCTCGTCAGGTCTCGGCTACTCCAGTGAGTCCGTCTTGGTTGGTGAGGGCGTCTCCCAGACTGACTTTACATAACCCTCCCTTGCATCAGCAGAGTTTGTGAAGTCGCAGCACCCGACGTCCGCTATCTGGCAGCCAGTCTAGAAACGTGGACATCTGCTGTGGGTCTTTTTCAGGCATTCGCCCAGCGATTGCCCCTTGCTGCTTTCCCCAAGTAATCACAGCCAGTGGCGCCGTCAAACCCAAACATTCCCAAAAAAATGGCCCCATAAATCCAATAGGTAATCCCCCGGCTTTGCCGGGGTGACAGTAGGAGTTTGACGTTTGCGTAGGTATGGGTGTCCATCGCAGAAACTTCCAATCGTGAGCCGCCAAGCAAACGAAAGGAAGAAACTGGATGGACAAGATAGAAAGCCAAAGCCACACGAAGTGGGACTGCAAGTACCACGTCGTATTTATACCGAAGAATCGAAGGACGGTGTTGTACGGTCAACTGCGGATGCATCTTGGCGAGGTCTTCCGCAGATTGGCGCAGCACAAGGAGAGCCGGATAGAGGAGGGACATTTGATGGCCGATCACGTTCACATGATGATCTCGATACCGCCGAAATATGCGGTGTCGACCGTGGTGGACTATATCAAGGGCAAAAGTGCGATTCACTTGGCTCGGGTGTATGCAGAGCACAAGCGGAACTTTACCGGGCAAAGTTTCTGGGCGCGAGGGTATTTTGTGTCGACCGTAGGTCGAGATGAGGAAGTGATCCGCAACTATATCCGGCATCAAGAGAAGGAAGACGAGGGATTGGAACAGCTTGGGCTGTGGAGATAAGCTGCCACCGATTCGGTGGCGCCAAGAGTTGGGGCCGCGTTAGCGACCCCGTTTAGCCGCTTTGAGCGGCTCACCATTTTGAAAACCCCCGGCTTTGCCGGGGGATGGTTATTGGAGCCATTTGTTGTTCGCAAAATTTACTTGCTGTCGGCGTCTTTTGACGGTTGGACGGTTTTCTTCTGGGTGAACTTGAGTGCTGCTTCAGCCAGCTTCTGTTTCCGCAACAAATTGAGCCTCTCCAACTCTGCGTGGTTGCTCTTTTTCATGTTCGGGTCTTTGCCAATTACGCCTGCCATAGTAGTTACTCCTTTGGTTCAGTCTAACTGAAAGCCTGTTGATCCATTTTTAAAAAGCGAAGTATCTGAGTGGGGTGCCCGTGTCTTAAATCTTGCCCGCCAAAGCCTTCAGCTGGTATAGCGCATCCAGTGCCTCGCGTGGACTTAAGCTATCAGGGTTTATGGCTGCGAGCGCCGTATCTAGAGCATGAGTAGCGACTGTTTCTGTAGCGGGTGGCGCAGCGAACAGGTCCACCTGGGCGTGCGTTTCAGAAGCTTTGGCTTCCAGCGCCTCCAGCGTGTGGCGCGCCTGGTTCACCACGGCGGCGGGCATGCCGGCCAGGCGTGCCACCTGAATGCCGTAGCTCTTGCTGGCCGGGCCGGGCTGGATTTCGTGCAAAAACACAATGTCGCGGCCCGATTCGACGGCGCTGACGTGCACGTTGACGGCGGCGTGGTGTTGGGCCGGGAACTCGGTCAGCTCGAAGTAGTGGGTGGCAAACAGGGTGTAGGCCTGCGTCTTGTCGTGCAGCTGGCTGGCAATGGCCGAGGCCAACGCCAGGCCGTCAAAAGTCGAGGTGCCACGGCCAATTTCGTCCATCAGCACCAGTGAGTTCGGGGTGGCGGCGTGCAAAATTTGTGCGCCTTCCAGCATTTCCAGCATGAAGGTGGACTGGGCGTTGGCCAGGTCGTCAGCGGCGCCGATGCGGGTGTGGATGGCGTCGATCGGCCCGAGGCGGCAGGCGCTGGCCGGCACATAACTGCCCATGCTGGCCAGCAGCACGATCACCGCAATCTGGCGCATGTAGGTGGACTTGCCGCCCATGTTGGGGCCGGTGATGATCTGCATGCGCTGCTTCGGGCCCATGCGCGTGTCATTGGCAATGAAAGCGCCGCTGCTGGTCTCGGCGAGACGCGCCTGCACCACCGGATGGCGGCCTTGCGTGATGTCCAGGCACGGTTCTTTGACGAATTGCGGCGCGCACCAATCCAGCGTTAATGCCCGTTCGCTCAGGGCGCACAGCGCGTCCAGCGTGGCCAGGGCGCGGGCCACTTGCGTGAGCTTGGGTACGAACACCTGCAGCTGGTCCAGCACCTGCTCGTACAGCCATTTTTCGCGAGCGAGGGCCCGCTCCTGCGCACTCAGGGCCTTGTCTTCAAACGCCTTGAGTTCCGGCGTGATGAAGCGTTCGGCATTCTTGAGGGTCTGGCGGCGGCGGTAGTCGTCGGGCACTTTGTCAATTTGCCCTTGCGTGACCTCGATGAAGAAGCCGTGCACCTTGTTGAACTGCACGCGCAGGTTGGCAATGCCGGTGCGGGCCTTTTCGCGTCCTTCGAGTTCGAGCAGAAAACTGTCGCAGTTGGTTTGAATGGCGCGCAACTCGTCCAGCTCGGCATCGAAGCCGGCGGCGATCACGCCGCCGTCGCGCACCAGGGCCGCGGGTTCGGGATCAATCGCGCGGGCCAATAGCTCGGCGCAACCTGCGGGCGGCAGCAAGTGCCCGGAAATTTTAGCCAAATAGGTATCTAGCCCCCGTAGAACGGGCGCAAGCAGCTCTGTTTTTTGTAGCGTCAGTTGCAGCGCCACCAGTTCACGCGGCCGTACCTGGCGCAGTGCAATGCGGGCCGTGATGCGTTCCACGTCGGTGCTGCCTTTGAGTTGTTCACGCAGTTTGAGCCAGGGGCCGCTTTGCAGGGCGGCGATGGCGTTGAGGCGTTGTTGCGCCTCGCGACGGTCGCGTTGGGGTGCCAGCAGCCAGTTTTTCAGCAGGCGGCTGCCCATGCCGGTCATGCAGGTGTCGAGTAATGAAAACAACGTGGGCTTTTCTTCGCCGCGCAGGGTTTGCGTCAGTTCCAGATTACGCCGGGTGGTTTGCGGCAGGTCAATCAGCTCGTCGTTGCGCTGCACGCGCACGCTGTGGATGTGGGTCAGCGCCCGGCCCTGGGTGTGCTCGGCGTAGCCCAGCAGGGCGGCGGCAGCGGCGTGGGCCTGCGGCAAGTCGTTGGCTTGCCACGGTAGCAGGCTGGCGGCCTGCAACTGGGTGAGCAGTGTGCGCTCGCCCAAGGCGGGGTCGAACTGCCAGTCGGGCCGCACGGTGATCGACATCGCACCGGGCGCGTGCAGGCTGCGCAGGCGGGCCTCAAACGCCGGCGTGGCACCGGCGCTGAAAATCAGCTCGCCGGGGCTGATGCGCGCCACCCATTCCGCCAGCTCGTCGGGGCTGCACTCGGCCAGATGTACCTCGCCCTGCGTCACGCTCAGCCAGGCCAGGCCGCAGCCGTTGCGCGGGCCCTGGTGCACCGAGAGCAGGAGCGACTCTGTTTTGTCGCTCAGCAACTCCATGTCGGTTAGGGTGCCGGGCGTGACCACGCGCACCACCTTGCGCTCCACCGGCCCTTTGCCCGTGGGTTCACCGATCTGCTCGCAAATAGCCACCGATTCCCCCAGTTTGATGAGCCGGGCCAGATAGGTGTCGATCGAGTGAAAGGGCACGCCCGCCATCACCACCGGTTGCCCGGCCGACTGGCCGCGCTGGGTCAAGGTGATGTTGAGCAGCCGGGCCGCTTTCTCGGCGTCGGCATAAAACAGCTCGTAGAAATCGCCCATGCGGTACAGCAGCAGGGTGTCGGGGTAGTCGGCTTTGAGGCCCAGATACTGGGCCATCATTGGGGTATGCTGCTCCAGCGCAGGCTGTTCTTTAGGGTGTGTCACGGTGCGAGGAGGGGGTCGGATGAGTCACAAGGTTGGCTACGGGGGTGGCCAGGCGTACAGGCTCTATCATACGGACCACATCCATGCACATACTCTGATCAGGTACTTTGAATACAAACCCAGAAAACATGTACCCAGCACTCCCGACGGGGAGCGGTTTGACGCGTCTGGATGCGCCCGGAGCGGACACAGACGGTATTTTCCGGACCATTTTTAACCACAGCCCCGAGGCGATTGCCCTGACCCGTGCGCGGGATTGCACGGTCGTGGAGGTGAACGAAGAATGGCTCAAGGTGACCGGTTTTTCACGCCACGAGGTGCTGGGACGCACGGCTGTGGAGATTGGCCATTGGCCCGATGAGAGCGCACGAAATCAGGCGATGGCACCGCTGAAAACCTGCGGCCGGGTGAGCGACGTTGATGTCACACTGGTCATGAAAGACCATATCCCCCGCTTGGTGTGCCTGAACGCGGTCCTGGTGGATGTGCAGGGTGAATCTTTTATTTTGATTTACCTGCGCGATGTGACCGCCGAACGGATGGCCCAAGAGGCGCTGCGGGCCGGGGAAAGGGTGCTGGAGCAGACCAATCAAAAGCTCCGGCGCCAGGTCGAGCTGTTCGAGCTGATCGAGGACCTGGCCAACGTGGGCTATTGGACGGCCGATCAGTCGGATGGGCTGCCCAAGTGGTCGCCGGGACTGTATGACCTCACCGGAGAACCCAGAGGAAAAGTCCTTTCCATTGAGGACGCCCGTGCGCGCGTTCATCCGGACGATTTGCCCGCCTATTTGAAAGCGCGCGTTCGCATGGACGGCCAAACCGTGCAATACCGCTGGTTGTTCCGCGACCAGCGTTACCACTGGATTCGCAGCCAATTACGCCACCACAACAACCGCGATGGCTCGTACACAGATTTATGCGTGGTGCAAGATTTCACCGAGGAATACCTGGCCCGGCAAGCCTTGCAGGACCGCCTGAGTCGCATCCAGCGCCTGACGAGCCGATTGCCGGAGATGGTGTTCGAGTATTTGCAGCACAGAGATGAAAACGGCGAGTTCATTTTTGTCAGCGATGCGGTGCAGGCGATCTTTCGGGTCAGCCCGGAAGATGCTCGCAAGGACGCCAACAGCATTTGGGAGCGGATTCACCCGGATGATCTGCCCGTCATGCGCCAGTCCATGCGCGACAGCACCGGCCATGGCATGACCTGGGCCCACGAGTTCCGGGTGAAATTTGAGGACGGGGCGGTGCGGGTACTGTTTGGCAAAACCATCACCTTGCGCGAAGCCGATGGCCGGTACATTGCCTACGGGTCGGTGACTGACATTAGCGACCACCAGGCGTCACAGGCGTCGTTGCGCGACAGCGAAGCGCGTTTTCGGGCCCTGACCGAGCTCTCGTCGGACTGGTATTGGGAGCAGGACGAACAGTTTCTTTTCATTCGGGTGGACTGCAATCGGCAAGCATTCAATGCCCTGGATGCAGATAGCTATATTGGCGCCAGTCGCTGGGACTCCGACGTAGAAGGTGTCAGCCAGACGCAGTGGGCCGCGCACCGGGCGGCGTTGCAGGCGCATGAAACCTTTCATGATTTCGAAATGCAGCGCAGGCGCGTGGACGGCACCTTGATGTGGGTCACCATCAGTGGCACACCCATTTTTGATACGAATGGCCGTTTCACGGGTTATCGGGGCGTCGGACGCGACATTTCCAGCCGCAAGCAGGACGAGGAAAAAATTGAGCGGCTGGCGTTTTACGACGTGCTCACGGGCCTGCCCAACCGCCGCTTGCTGATAGACCGCCTGCAGCATGCCCTGGCGACCAGTGGTCGTGAAAAATCGACCGGTGCCCTGCTGTTTATCGACCTGGACAACTTCAAGGACCTCAACGATACGCAAGGCCATGATGTGGGGGACCTTCTGCTCAAGCAGGTGGCGCAGCGTCTGGTCGCCAGTGTGCGCGAGGCCGACACCGTGGCGCGTCTGGGCGGGGACGAGTTTGTGGTGATGCTGCAAAACCTGGACCACAACATGGCAGCCGCCACTGCCCAGGTGGAGCACGTCGGCAAGAAAATTATGGCCCAGCTGAACCAGGTGTACCTGCTGGGCACGCTGGAGCACCACAGCACGCCCAGCATGGGCGTCACCCTGTTTGAAGACCACCACCAAACCCTGGATGAATTGCTCAAGCAGGCTGATCTGGCGATGTACGAGTCCAAATCGGCCGGGCGCAATACCCTGCGCTTTTTCGACCCGGCAATGCAGGCGCTGGTGGCCCAGCGCACCGCGCTGGAGCTGGACCTGCGCCACGGACTGGAGCGCGACGAGCTGGTGTTGTTCTACCAGCCGGTGGTCGACGAGCACGCGCGTGTGGTGGGCGTGGAAGCGCTGGTGCGCTGGCAGCATCCGCAGCGCGGCCTGGTGCCGCCAGTCGAGTTTATTCCCATGGCCGAGCAGACCGGGCTCATTTTGCCGCTGGGGCAGTGGGTTTTGGAGGTCGCCTGCGCGCAACTCGTGCGCTGGTCGGCGCAGGCCCTCACCGAGGGCCTGACCATGGCGGTGAACGTGAGCGCCCGTCAGTTCAGGCACCCGGAGTTTGTGCTGCAGGTGCTGGACTTGTTGCGCAAGACCGGGGCCAACCCGCAACGCCTGAAGCTGGAGCTGACGGAGAGCCTTTTGCTCACCGACACCCAGGACGCAATTCTGAAGATGACGGAGCTGCGAGATGTGGGGGTGAGGTTTTCGTTGGATGATTTCGGGACCGGCTATTCGTCCTTGTCTTATCTCAAACTATTGCCGCTGCAACAGCTCAAGATTGACCAGTCGTTTGTGCGCGATGTGTTGACCGATCCCAACGACGCCGCCATTGCCCGCACCGTACTGGCCTTGGGCAAAAGCCTGGGGTTTAACGTGGTGGCCGAGGGCGTGGAAACCGCCGGCCAGCGCGCGTTTCTGCTGGAAAACGGCTGCACCCTGTTTCAGGGCTATTTGTTTGGCAAGCCGGTGCCGATAGAACAGCTGCAGCTTGGCGACCTGTCGCCAGCGCCAGGGTCATAGCGCCCCTTGCGGTGGCGCTACAGCCGTTTTAGAAAGGTGCGTCAGTTGCCGCTTTGGCGACGGCGTCTGCTGCGCTGTCGGCCGTGGGTTTGATCTCCGGGGCGGCTGCAGTTGCCGGTGCCGCCTGGCGCAAAGCAGCTTTTTCGCCAGCGCTGGCAAACTTGCTGTACTTGCCCAGAACGCCGACCATTTGGCCGTACACCCGCGGGTTGCCCGCCATGCATTCGTTTTGTTCCAGAAAATCTGCATCGCCCGTGAAATTGCCGATCAGGCCGCCGGCTTCGGTCACCATTAGCGCGCCCGCTGCCACGTCCCAAGGCTGCAGGCCGGATTCAAAAAAGCCATCGGTGTAACCGGCTGCTACATAGGCCAGATCCAATGCAGCAGAGCCGGGTCGACGCAGGCCGGTGGTGAGTTTCATCATGTCACCCATCATGCTCAGGTAGCCGTTGAAGTCGTCACCGGGACGGAATGGGAAACCGGTGGAAATCAGGCATTCCTGCAGGCGCACGCGCTTGGAGACGCGCAGACGGCGGTCGTTCAGGTAAGCGCCACGCCCTTTGGTAGCGGTGAAGAGGTCGTTGCGGCTGGGGTCATAAATGACGGCTTGCTCAATCTTGCCCTTGACCGCCAGCGCGATGCTGACGCAGTAAACCGGCAAACCGTGGATGAAGTTGGTGGTGCCGTCCAGCGGGTCAATGATCCAGACGAATTCCGAGTCTTGGGCGCCATGTTCCCGACCTGATTCTTCGGCCCAGATGCCGTGACCGGGGTAGGCTGCCAGCAACGTTTCGATGATGGCCTGTTCGGCGGCATGGTCGACTTCGGTGACGAAGTCATTGACCTGCTTTTGCGAGATGCGAACCGCTTCGACGTCAAGCGCGGCGCGGTTGATGATGGAACCAGCGGTGCGGGCGGCCTTGACGGCCACATTGATCATGGGATGCAGATTGGGGGATGCCATAGCTTTAAATTTTTTGTGGGGCCGGCCTTGCGCGCTGACCCCGGCTAACCAGGAGCGGGGAGGAGCTGCACGGCGATGCGGGCAGCGACAATAGCGTGATTTTACCCGTCCGGCGATTTTCCCAATTTCGAGTTCATGAAAACACGTTTTATTCTGATTAACACCAGCCATGCTGGCAATGTGGGGGCTGCGGCCCGGGCCATGAAAACCATGGGGTTTACCGACCTGGTGCTGGTGGCGCCGCGCTGGGCCAATGTGCTCAACCGCGAGGAAACCATCCAGCGCGCCAGCGGAGCGCTGGATGTGCTAAAAAATGCCCGCATCGTCGCCACGCTGGACGAGGCGCTGGATGGCATGACCCACCTGTGTGCCACCGCCATGACGCCGCGCGACTTTGGCCCGCCCACCGTGACCCCTCGTGAGCATTTCGAGATGCTATCGAAAAAGGAGCTTGCTGCGCATGCTCAACAAGGGCTAGAGGCTGATTTGTCTTATAAACCGGAGGGCGGTGCTGCGCCGCCGGAAGCTGTTGCAGCACAGCAGGGCATCGCTTTTCTGTTCGGTTGCGAGCGGTTTGGCATGAGCAATGAAGATGTTTACCGCTGCCACGTGGCCTTGAGCATTCCGAGCGACCCCAAGTTTGGTTCCCTTAATCTGGGAGCGGCTTTGCAGGTGATTGCCTACGAGTGGCGCCTGGCCCTGGGCGCGTATGCCGTGCAGGAGGCGACCGCACCACCTGTGCTGGCCGATGCGCAGCAGGTGGCGGGCATGCTGGCGCATTGGGAGCAATCCCTGGTCGCCATCGGCTTTCTCGATCCGCAGGCGCCCAAAAAGCTGATGCCCCGCCTTAACCAGCTGTTCAACCGGGCGGGTGTGACGCAGGAGGAAATTCACATTCTTCGGGGTATTGCCAAAATGATGGACCAGACCGCGACGCAGGCCAAACCCCTGCCGCAAGCCGTGCCACCCTCAAAACGCTAGACTTGCACGATGTTTTCCCGACTACGTTCCGACATTCAATGCATTCTTGACCGCGACCCGGCGGCGCGTAGCAGCTGGGAGGTGCTTACGTGCTACCCCGGCCTGCATGCCCTGGTGCTGTACCGACGCGCCCATTGGTGCTGGAATCACGGCTTCAAATGGCTGGGCCGCTTTATTTCACACATCGCCCGTTTCCTGACCGGCATTGAAATCCATCCCGGTGCCAGGATTGGCGAGCGGGTTTTCTTTGACCATGCCATGGGCGTGGTGGTGGGCGAGACGGCTGAAATTGGTGACGGTTGCACCATTTATCAGGGTGTCACCCTGGGCGGCACCTCGCTGTACAAGGGGGTCAAGCGCCACCCCACGCTGGGCCGCAATGTGGTGGTCGGTGCTGGCGCCCAGGTGCTGGGTGGCTTCACGGTCGGCGACGGTGCCAAGGTGGGCTCCAACGCGGTGGTTACCAAGCCGGTGCCGGCCGGGGCTACGGCTGTCGGCAACCCGGCGCGCATCATTCAGGCCGAGCTCGATGTCAAACGCGAAGAAGCCGCCTCAAAAATGGGTTTTTCTGCCTATGGCGTCACGCAAAATGACGATCCGCTGAGTCAGGCGATGCGGGGTCTGATCGACAATGCCTCGTCGCAGGAACACCAGATTGCGATGCTGTGGAAGGCGATTGAGACGCTGCAGGCCAATCGGTCAGCCACCAATTGCGTGCCGGGCGACGCCGCCCGCAGCGAGCACTTTGAGGCGGATAAACTCAATCAGCTGGTCGGCAAATAAATCAGCCAGGCATGGGGCTAGGCCGAATCGCCGCTTTGGGCCGGAAGGCCTTGCATACCGACTCAACCGTTTCGAGGTACGGCCCGCCAATCAGGTCCACGCAGTAGGGCACGGCCGCAAAGATGCCGGCCATGAGGATCTCGCCGTCGCTGCCGCGCAGGCCTTCCAGTGTTTCCTGTATCGCCTTCGGTTGCCCCGGCAGGTTGATGATCAGTGTCTGGTCGCGGATCACCGCCACCTGCCGCGACAGAATCGCGGTCGGCACAAACTTCAGGCTGATCTGGCGCATTTGTTCGCCAAAGCCGGGCATTTCCTTCGTCGCCACCGCTAGCGTCGCCTCGGGCGTGACATCACGCAGGGCCGGGCCGGTGCCGCCGGTGGTCAACACCAGAGCGCAACCGGCATCGACCAGTTCAATCAGGGTGGCGCTGATGGCGGCTTGTTCGTCCGGGATCAACCGGGGCTCAAACTGCAGCGGGTTTTTCAGGGCGCGGGTCAGCCAGTCCTGCAGGGCGGGCAAGCCTTTATCGACATACACGCCGCTCGAAGCCCGGTCGCTGATGGAGACGATGCCTATTTTTACCTGATCGAATAGCTGACTGGCTGCGGTCGTCATGACTATTCATCCGCCTCGTCTTTGGCTGCCAATTGCTCGCGAGTGATTTGAAAAATATCCCGGTAAGCCCGGCCATGGCGCACGGCTTCGCCGGGTTTCTCGGGCTTGGCGTCCTTGCGGGCCTGGCGAATCAGGGCGCGCAGCTGCTGCGCGTCGGTGTCCGGACACTTGATGATCCACTCGCCAAACGCATCTTCATTGGCAATCAGGCGGTCACGCCAGGTCTCGGCCAGGTGCAAAACGAGGTTTTCCTGCGCTGAGCCACTGAATTGTTCCGTCAGGGCGGCGCGGACCGTCTCCAGTACCGCCGGATCGACCAGCCGCATCTGCTTGCCAATGAACTGCATCTGGCGGCGCTTGCCTTCGAAGTTGGTGATGCGCTTGGCCTCTGTCACGGCGTCCTTGAGCTTTTCTGTCAAGTCCAGCCGCTTCATCAGGTCGGCGCGCAGCGTCAGCAGGTCTTCGCCCAGTTTTTGCAGCTCAAGGCTTTCGCGTTTGAGGTCGGTCCGGCTTTGATCGTCAGTGCCTTTGAGCTCGCGTTTGAGCTCCAGATCGCGTTCGCTGCCTTCGGCGACGAACACGCCTTTGACGAAATAGCCTTTTTTGAATTTGCGTGACATGGTAGGAAAAATGGGGGGAGAAGCGGACACAGAGTTCCGCAGAGCCAAGTATCATAGCCTCCGATATGAAGAAACCCAATACGACCCCCGCCCAGCCCCGCGCTGACAACGGCTTCAGCTACAGCCGCCCCTATTTTGAAGAACTGGTGGACACCGCCCTGGCGCACGCCAAAAAACTGGGCGCGACCGACGCCGGCGCTGAGGCGTCCGAGGGTTGCGGCCTGAGTGTTTCCGTGCGCAAAGGCGAGCTGGAAAATGTGGAACGCAACCGCGACAAGTCGCTGGGGGTCACGGTTTACCTGGGCAAACGCCGTGGCAATGCCAGCACTTCTGACTTCTCCAAAGCCGCGATTGAGCAAACCGTGCAGGCGGCCTATGACATTGCGCGCTTCACGGCGGAAGACCCGATGGCCGGTTTGCCGGATGCCAAAGACGTGGCGCCACAGTCAAAGCAGCGCACCGACCTGGATCTGTTTTACCCCTGGGCCATCAACAGTGAACAGGCCGCGCAACTGGCTATGGTTTGCGAAGCCGCAGCCTTGCAGACCGACAAGCGCATTACCAACAGCGAAGGTGCGGGCGTGTCGGCCCAGCAGTCGCATTTCTTCAGCGCGCACACGCGGGGTTTCCGGGGTGGTTATGCCAGCTCGCGTCACTCCATGTCGGTGTCGCCGATTGCGGGCAAGGGCAATGACATGCAACGCGATGCCTGGTACAGCTCAATGCGCAACGCAGATGATCTGGCTTCGCCCGAGGCGATTGGGCGCTATGCCGCCGAACGCGCCTTGAGCCGTCTGAATTCGCGCAAGATTGCCACGACTGAATGCGCTGTTTTGTTTGAGTCACCGCTGGCGGCTGGCCTGCTGGGCAGCTTTGTGCAGGCCATCAGTGGCGGGTCGCTGTACCGCAAGAGTTCATTCTTGCTGGACTCGCTGGGCAAGCAGGTGCTGCCCAAGCACATTGATATTCTGGAAGACCCGTTTGTCAAACGCGGCAAAGGCAGCTCGCCGTTCGATGACGAAGGCGTCAAGGTCAAAGCGCGTCAGGTGGTGGAAGCCGGGCGTGTGCAGGGTTATTTTCTGGGCAGTTATTCGGCCCGCAAGCTGGGCATGAAAACCACCGGTAATGCCGGTGGTTCACACAATCTCACCCTGACTTCGCGCCTGACGCGCGCCGGGGATGACCTGGACGCGATGCTGGAAAAACTGGGTACCGGCTTGTTTGTGACCGAGTTGATGGGCAGCGGCGTGAACTACGTCACTGGCGACTATTCACGCGGGGCCAGCGGCTTCTGGGTGGAGAAGGGCCGTATCGCTTTCCCGGTGCAGGAGATCACCATCGCCGGCAACATGAAAACCATGCTCAAGGGCATTCAGGCGGTGGGGGCGGACACCTACAACTACGGCGCCAAGACGGTGGGCTCCATCCTGGTTAACCGCATGAAGGTCGCCGGAAGTTGAGTTAGCCGGCCAATGCCGCTTTGACTGCGGCCGAAATTTGCCCCATCTCGGCTTTGCCTGCCAGTCGCGCTTTGACGGCGCCCATGACCTTGCCCATGTCGGCTGGGCCCGCATTGCGGCCCAGTTCAACGGCCAGTTCGGCCACGATGGCCTTGACCTCAGTCGCCACCTCTTCAGCGCTCAGGCGCTGTGGCAGGTAGGCCTCCAGTACCTTCACTTCAGCCGCTTCCTTGTCCGCCAGGTCCATGCGATTGGCCTGGGTGAAGGCGGTGATCGAGTCTTTTCGCTGCTTGATCAGCTTGTCGACGATGGCCACCATGGCGACGTCGTCCAGCACCACGCGCTCATCCACCTCTTTTTGCTTGGCAGCCGCCAGCAGCAGGCGAATGGTGCCCAGGCGCTCGCTGTCTTTGGCGCGCATGGCGTTTTTCATGTCTTCGGTGATCTGATCTTTGAGTGACATTGGAAAAGTCCTTATAAAGTGGTTCTGAAATAAAAAAAGCCCACCTGAGCGTCCCCGGTGAGCTTTTTTTGAGGCCTTAGCCTTAACCAGTTGAGGACAGAGCTTGTTCGCTACGCGTAACGACGGTCTGTCCCGCAAGGTTTCAGGTTTAGTACATCTTCTTGGGCAACTGCATGGCGCGAATGCGCTTGTAGTTGCGTTTGACGGCCGCAGCCTTCTTGCGCTTGCGCTCGGCGGTGGGTTTTTCGTAGAACTCGCGTGCGCGCAAGTCAGTCAAAAGGCCGAGTTTTTCAATGGTGCGCTTGAAGCGGCGCAGGGCTACATCAAAGGGTTCGTTTTCTTTTACACGGATCGTTGTCATTACGTAAAGTTATCCAGAATATGCAGACTTCTATCAAAGGGAGATCGAGCCATTTGACGAACATCGTGCGATTTCCCCGCTTTAAAGTTGATCAGGCAGCGGGGGTTTGCCAGCAAAGCCTAGGATTATAGCGTTTCTTGCAACGAATTCAACGCCCTGATTCACGCCTTTGCGCGGCCGGGCAACAGCGTGGCCGCCAGACCCTGCGCGCAGGCGAATCCACTGGCCCAGGCCCACTGGAAGTTGTAGCCGCCCAGCCAGCCGGTCACGTCTACCACTTCGCCGATGAAATACAGGCCGGGCTGTTTCGATTCCAGGGTTTGTGAAGATAAATCCCGGGTGTCCACGCCGCCGGCGGTGACCTCGGCTTTTTTGTAGCCTTCGGTGCCGGTCGGGGTGAGTTCCCAGCGCGTGAGGCGTTCAGCCAGCGCTGCCAGGGCCTTGTCGGTAGCCTCGTTGATGGGGCGCTGCCAGTTGTGACCGGTCGTGCTGCCTTGCTGCACCCAGGCGTCGGCCAGGCGGGACGGCACCTGGGTGGCCAGTTCATTGGCGATGAGTTTGCGCGAGCGGGTCTTGGCTTCGGTGAGCGCGTGCAGCACATCGGTGTTGGGTGCCAGGTTGATCCGAATCGGTGCGCCCGTCTGCCAGTAACTGGAAATTTGCAGCACGGCCGGACCGCTCAGGCCCCGGTGGGTAAACAACAGGTCTTCCAGAAAGAGCATCTTTTCTTTTTTGCTGCCGGTTTCAATGCTGACCGGCAGCGACAGGCCAGCCAGCTGGGCGTAGGGTGCCCAGGCCTCGCCGTCAAAGGTCAGAGGCACCAAAGCGGGGTGCGGCTCAACCATGCGCAGCCCAAACTGGCGGGCGACGCGGTAGCCGAAATCGGTGGCGCCAATTTTTGGAATGGACAGGCCACCGGTGGCGATGACGAGCGCGCGCGCCTGAATCATTCCATGATCGCTATTGATTTCATAGCTTCCTGCGCCCGTTGCTTCTGGGCTGGAGTCTGAAAACATGATATTTTTGATGTCGCAGGGCTGCCAGCGTGTCACCTGTCCGGCGTCGCACTCGGCCAGCAGCAGCTGGATGATGTCTTCGGCGGACCGGTCACAAAACAGCTGACCTTTGTGTTTTTCGTGGAACGGAATCTGGTGCCGCTGCAGCAAGCCCACGAAGTCGCGCGGTGTGTAGCGCGACAGGGCCGAGCGGCAAAAATTTGGGTTATTGCCCAGGAAATTGGCCGGTGTGGTGCCCAGGTTGGTGAAGTTGCAACGCCCGCCGCCCGAAATACGGATTTTCTCAGCCACTGCTTTGCTGTGATCGATCACCAGCACCTTGAGGCCCAGCTGCCCCGCCACGCCCGCACAGAACAGCCCGGCCGCACCGGCTCCCACAATCACTACGTCAAATTTTTGCATGGGCCGCAGTGTAGGCGCCCGGGGGCGCGAAGTCAGGCAGCGAGCGTTGCGGGAAGCTGCAATTGCATCAGACCCGTGAGAACATCGCCCACCACAATGACCGACGGGCTCATCAGTTGTTCGCGCTCAATCGTGGCGTGCAGCTCGCCCAGGGTGCAGACGGCATGACGCTGCGTGGGCAGGCTGGCGTTCTGGATCACGGCCACGGGGGTCTGCTCAGGCAGGCCGGTGAGCAATTCGTTCTGAATGTGCCGGGCGCCGCTCACGCCCATGTAAATGACCAGGGTGAGGCGGGCGCTGTGGGCGGTGGCGGCCAGCGCTTGCCAGTCGGTGCCATGGTCGCCGGGCTTGCCATGGCCGGTGACAAATACCACGCCGTGGGCATGTTCACGGTGCGTCAGCGGCACGCCCAGTGAGGTCACGGCGGCCAGTCCGGCCGTGATGCCGTTGATCACCGTGACCTGGATGCCCGCCGCCTGCAGGTGTTCCACCTCTTCGCCGCCGCGACCAAAGACGAAGGGGTCGCCGCCCTTGAGGCGCACCACGGTTTCGCCTTCGCGCACGGCCATGATGATGAGCTTTTCAATGAAGGCCTGCGGGGTGGATTTGCAGCCGCCGCGTTTGCCCACATGGATGATGCGGGCTTTGGGCGAGGCCAGCGCCACGATGGCCTCGCTGACCAGGTCGTCCACCAGCAGCACGGTCGCGACCTGGATGGCTTTCAGTGCTTTGATGGTGAGCAGTTCGGGGTCGCCCGGGCCGGCACCTACGAGTGTGCAGCTACCTTGTCCCACCAGCGTGCCGCTGCCTTGGCCGGTGTGTTGAGTTGTGTCGTGTGTCATGTCGCCTTCCCCTTTTGCCTCGACAGTTGCACGATGTGTGCCACCTGTAATGCAATCGGGGTCGGGACCGGTTCTTGCCCGTCCAGCACGGCCTGAATCCAGACGCTGGTGCTTTGCACGTCAGGGTCTGGCAAACCGGGCACGTTGGTCAGCGAACCGGCCTGCGCTTCCTGAACCCTGGTTACCTCGCCATCGGCAAATGCATCCATGGCCGGGGTGCGGCGTGGGTCGGCGACGGGCTCGCCTTCGGTGCCACGCAGCAGCAGAGCGGTGGCCTGCACCAGACGAAAGGTCGCCGCCATGGACTCGGCGTATTCCGGATGGGTGTAGCTGCCCACCACCACCGCCGGGCCGTCGCAGGGGTTCATCAGCTTGACCAGACTGTGCGCCGGGTTGCGCAGGCCCACCACGCGGCGCACGTCCAGCAGGCGCTGCAGGCCGGGGCACAGCAGACCGGTCGGGACAAACTGCACGCTGCCAGCCGCTATGGTTTCAATAGCTTCTTGCGCAGGAACAGCAAGGGCTGAGAGCACATTCTGTGCAGAAACCCGGGTGGACTCGGTGGCCATGCCATGGATCATCACAGGCAGTCCTTCACGCGCCAGCAGCAGCGCCAGCAGGGGTGTGAGCACCGGTAGCTTGCGTGCACCGTTGTAGCTGGGCAGCACCACGGCAGTGCGGCCGTGGGTGGGTATTTTGTGCAGCCGCGCATGAGTGGCATCCAGAAAGCCCGCCATCTCATCCGGCGTTTCGCCCTTGATGCGCATGGCCAGGCAAAACGCGCCGATCTCCAGGTCGGTGACTGCGCCGTCCAGCACCTGGCCGAACAGGTCGGCGGCTTGCTCGCGCGTGAGGGGTCGCGCGCCGTCTTTGCCGCGTCCGATAACTTTGATGTAGTTGCCAATGCCCATGCGTGGATTGTCCGTGAACCTTGATGACTTTGGGCTATGAGCTTATGCGCTTGCACGCTGGCAAGCTTAGGTACTTGACAGGCTGGCGGCCAGCCGTTCGGTTGCTGAAATTAATCAAAAATCATAGCGAGCAAGCCTCAAGGGACGCCGGGTTGATCCCGATTTGATTCGGGAATCCTGGCTGCAGATGGCATTTTGCGCTGCATCAAAATGGAAGCGCCAACTCAGGGCGAGGGTGCTTGTGCCCCACCCCCCAGCGACTTGTAAAGCATGACCTGGTTCTGCAAATAAGCCAGCCGGGTTTGCGCCACGCCCTGCTGGACGGCAAACAGAGAACGCTGCGCGTCCAGCAGCTCCAGGTAGCTGGCAATGCCGTTGCGGTAGCGCAGGTCGGCCAGGCGGAAACGGTCGGCCTCGGCCTCAAGCTGCGCTTGCTGGGCTTGCAACTGCTCGTCCAGCGTGGCACGCCCGGCCAGGGCGTCGGCCACTTCGCGGAAGGCGCTTTGGATCGCTTTTTCGTACTGCGCCACGGCGATGTCGCGGCCGGCGTTGCTGGAGTCCAGATTGGCCTGGTTGCGACCGGCGTCGAAGATCGGCAACAGTGCTTGCGGCGCCAGCGTCCAGCCCCAGGAGCCGTCTTTGAACAAGCCAGCGAGCTCGTTGCTGGCGCTGCCGGCGCTGGCGGTCAGCGCGATGCGAGGGAAGAACGCCGCGCGTGCTGCCCCGATGCTGGCATTGGCTGCGATCAGCTGCTGCTCGGCCTGGCGGATGTCGGGACGGCGCGTCAGCAGATCGGACGGCAGGCCGGCCGGCACGTCGCGGAATATGGCCCCCACGCTTGTCGCTTCGCGTACTGCGCTGCCCCCCGAGGGGGCTGTGCTTGCTTGGGGCGGCCCGGCGCGGCGCACGGCGGCCCCCTCGTCTGCCACTGCGTGTACGTCGCTGCCCCCCGAGGGGGTTGTGCTTGTTTGGGGTTGCCCGGCGCGGCGCACGGCGGCGTCGGGCAGGGGCTGTCCCACCAGCAGGGTGAGCGCGTTCACGTCCAGCGCACGCAGGCGCCGCTGTTGGGCCAGGGTGGCGCGTGCTTGCGCCGTCAGCGATTCGGCCTGGCGGAAGTCCAGCGCCGAGGCGGCGCCATTGTCCAGGCGCAGCTTGGTCAGGCGCAGCGAATCGTCGCGCGTGACCAGCGTGCGCTGCGTCAGCGCCAGCAATTCGTCGTTGGTCTGCAGGCTCAGCCAGGTGTTGGCCACGGCGGCGATCAGACTGGTCTGCGCCGCCTTGCGTGCTTCATCGGAAGCCAGGTATTGCGCCAGCGCCGATTCCTTCAGGCTGGCGACGCGGCCAAAAAAGTCGATCTCCCACGAGGCCATCGCGAGCCCGGCGGTGTAGGTAGTTGAGAGGCTACCGCTGCCGTCGGGGTTGGGCTGGCGCAGGCCGGTGGCCGCCAGGTTCAGCGTCGGGAACTGGTCGGCACGGCGGATCTGGTAGGCCGCGCGCACCTGCTCCATATTGAGCACCGCCACGCGCAGGTCGCGGTTGTTCACCAGTGCCAGTTGGATCAGCTCGCGCAGTGACGCGTCGCCCACGAAGTCCTGCCACGCCAGATCGACGGCGGGGGTGCCGGTCTCTTGGGTCGGCGGCGTCGCGGCATCGGGCCACTGGGCGGCCACCGGCGCGGCCGGACGCTCGTAAGTGGGAATCATCGAGCAGCCCGCCAGCACAGCGGCAACTGCCAGTGCCGGCAGCGAGCGAGGAAAAGACAACATCTGGATTGGCTTTGAAAGCAAGGTTTTACTCATTGGAATGCACTCCCATGTGCTCGGCTTGGGCCGCATGAACTTGTTGCTGGCGGGTACTGTCTTTGAACAGCGTGCGCACCACCACAAAGAAGATCGGCACGAACACCACTGCCAGCGTGGTGCCGGTCAGGATGCCGCCGATCACGCCGGTGCCAATGGCACGCTGGCTGGCCGAACCGGCACCCGTGGCCAGGGCCAGCGGCAGCACGCCCAGCGTGAAGGCCATGGAGGTCATCAGAATCGGGCGAAAACGCAGATGCGCCGCCGCCAGGGCCGACTCGATCACGCTCTTGCCCTGCGCCTGCAGGTCCTTGGCAAATTCGATGATCAGAATCGCGTTTTTCGCTGACAGACCAATGATGGTGATCAGGCCGACCTGAAAGTAGACGTCGTTGGCATAAACGCGTAACAGCGTCGCCACAATCACGCCCAATACGCCCAGCGGCACCACCAAAATCACAGACAGCGGAATGGACCAGCTTTCATACAGAGCGGCCAGACACAGGAATACCGAGAGGATGGCAAAACCATACAGGATCATGGCCTGCGAGCCCGCGAGTTTTTCTTCACGCGAGGTGCCGGTCCACTCAAAGCCAAAGCCGGGCGGCAATTGGCTCGCCAGCTGTTCCATCTCGACCAATGCGGCACCGGTGCTGTAGCCAGGCGCGGCGCTGCCACCGATGCGCATCGCTGGGTAGCCGTTGTAGCGCACGGTTTGCATGGCGCCGGTCACCCAGCGTGTGCTGGCAAAGGCTGACAGCGGCACCATTTGGCCCTGGTTGCCCTGCACATTGAGCTTGAGCAAGTCGTCGGGCTGCATGCGGGCCGGTGCATCGGCTTGCACCATCACCCGCTGCAGTCGGCCCGCGTTGGGAAAGTCGTTGGCATACGCCGAGCCCAGCGCGGTTGAAATCACGCCGTTGAGGGCATCAAAGCTCACGCCCAGGGCGCTGGCTTTGTCGCGGTCAATGTCCAACTGCAGTTGCGGCGCGTCTTCCAGGCCGTCAGGGCGAACCTGGGTGAGAACTTTGCTTTTTGATGCCAACCCCAGCAACTGATTGCGCGCCCCCAGCAGGGCCTCGTGGCCCAGACCGGCGCGGTCTTGCAGCCGGAAACTAAAGCCCGATGACGATCCCAGTTCTGGAATGGGCGGCGGACTCAAGGGGAAGATGAACGCATCACGTATGCCAGACAAAGCGCCAAATGCGCGTCCAGCCAAGGCTTGCGCCGAGCTGCCAGATCCCTTGCGCTCGGACCAGTCTTTCAGCGTGACAAATGCCAGTGCAGCGTTTTGCCCCTGGCCTGAGAAGCTGAAACCCAGCACGCTGATCATGCCTTGTACCTCGGGTTGCTTGAGCACGAAGCCTTCAACCTGTTGCATGACCGCCAGCGTGCGTTCTTGCGTGGCGCCGGGCGGCAACTGCACGTTCACCAGCATGGTGCCCTGGTCTTCGTTGGGCAAAAACGAGGTCGGCAGGCGCTGGTACATCAGCGCCGCGCCGGCCAGGATGGCCAGGTAAATCACCAAATAACGCGCAGCATGGGGCAGTATCCGGGCCACTCCCTGTTCGTAACCCTTGGCCGTTCTGGAAAACCCCCGGTTGAACCAGCCAAAAAAGCCGGTCTTGGCGTGGTGATGCCCGGCCTCGACCGGTTTCAGCAGCGTGGCGCACAGGGCAGGGGTCAAGGAGAGCGCTAAAAATGCCGAGAATGCAATCGATACGCCCATCACCGCGGCAAACTGGCGGTAGATGTTGCCAATGGAGCCACTAAAGAACGCCAGCGGCACAAACACCGAGATCAGCACCACGGTGACACCGATGATGGCCCCGGAAATCTGTCCCATCGCCTTGCGCGTGGCCAGCACCGGCGAGAGTCCTTCTTCGCTCATGATGCGTTCGACGTTTTCCACCACCACAATCGCGTCGTCCACCACAATGCCAATCACCAGCACCATGGCAAACATGGTCAGCACGTTGATGGAGAAACCCATCGCCAGCAAGGTGGCAAAGGTGCCCAGCAGCGCCACCGGCACCACCAGCGTGGGGATGATGGTGTAGCGCCAGTCCTGCAAAAACAAAAACATCACCAGAAACACCAATACGATGGCTTCCAGCAAAGTCTCGGCAACCTGGCGCAGCGAGGTTTCAATGAACCGCGAACTGTCGTAGGGAATGGCCCAGGTCACGCCCTTGGGGAAGAATTTTTCCAGCTCGTGCATGCGGGTGCGCACCGCTTTGGCGGTGGCCAGCGCATTGCCGCTGGGCGAGAGCTGCACACCGATGCCGGTGGAGGGCTTGCCGTTGAGTCGCGCCGAAGTGGCATAGGCCTGGGCACCGAGCTCAATGCGTGCTACATCTTTCAAGCGTACGCTTGATCCGTCAGTGTTGGCGCGCAGCACCACATTGCCAAACTGTGCCACGCTGCTGAGCTGGCCGCTCACCACCACGGTGGCGGCAATGCCTTGGCCCGCCACATTGGGCAAGCTGCCAATTTCACCGGCTGACACCTGGGCGTTTTGGGCACGAATGGCGGCAGTGACATCGTTGGCCGACAGGTTATAGCCCTGCAGCTTGGCCGGGTCGATCCAGATGCGCATGGCGCGTTCGGTGCCAAACAGTTGAGCCTGACCGACACCATTGATGCGTTGCAATTCGGGCAAGACGCTGCGCGAAGCGTAGTCGCCCAAGGCGACTGGGTCCATCGCCGGGTCATCGGACGAGAGGATGGTAAACAGCAGGAAGTTGCTGCGCGACTTGTCGACCCGTACGCCCTGCTGCGTGACGGCCGCGGGCAGGCGCGGTGAGGCGCGGCTCAGGCGGTTTTGTACATCCACCTGGGCCAAGTCGGGGTTGGTGCCTGGCTGAAAACTCAGCGTGATTGAGCCGGTGCCGTTGGCCTGCGCCACCGATTCCATGTAAAGCAGGCCGGGCGAGCCGTTCATCTCTTGCTCGACGATGGACAACACGCTGTCTTCCAGTGTTTGGGCCGATGCCCCTGGGTAGCTGGCCGAGATCACGATGGAGGGCGGTGCCACTGGTGGGTACTGGGCAATGGGCAACTGGGTGATGGCGACCGAGCCCATCACGATGATGAACAATGCAATGACCCACGCAAAGATGGGCCGATCAATAAAAAACTTGGCCATAAAAGAGGCTCCTTAGCGCGCGGCGCTTGATGTGGCGCTGGCGGCAGCGCTAGCCGGGGCCGGCGCTGCTGGAGCGGAAGCTGCGCTGGCGGCAGCGGGCGCGCTGCTTGCTTTGGCGGGCACTCTACCTGGCGCCTGCCACGGCACGGGCTTCACGGGTGCGTCACCACGCAGCTTCTGGAAGCCGTCCACCATCACCTGTTCGCCGGCCTTCAGGCCGTCCAGAATCACCCACTGGCCGCCTTGCTGGCCGCCCACCTTCACCGGACGCGGTTTGACCTTGCCATCCGTGCCGACCACCATGACCGAGTCGCCTTGTGGCGAGCGCGTCACCGCCTGCTGCGGCAAGGTGATGGCGTTGCTGGCCTGCGCCTGCTCCAGCTGCACGCGCACATACAAACCGGGGAGCAGGGCGCCGCCGGGATTCGGCACCTCGGCGCGCAGCGTGATCTGGCCGGTGGTGGCGTCCACCGTCAGGTCGGAGAACAAGAGCTTGCCGGGGCGCGCGTATTCGCTGCCGTCTTCCAGCAGCACCCGCACACTGGCCGCATTGCTGCCGCCAGCGTGTTTGAGCTTGCCGGCCGCCAGGGCTTGGCGCAGTTTCATCACGTCGCTGGCTGACTGGGTGAAGTTCACGTACATCGGGTTGATCTGCTGGATCACCGCGAGCGGCGTCGCTTCGCCCTGGCCCACCAGTGCACCTTCGGTCACCAGTGAGCGGCCGATGCGGCCCGCGATCGGGGCGGTAACGGCAGCGTAGTTCAGGTTGATGCGGGCCGTCTGCACCGCGGCTTTGCCGATGGCGACATCGGCCTCAGCCTGTTTGCTTGCCGCCTGCGCGGTCACGTACTCCTGCTGGCTGATGGCTTTGGCTTCGACCAGGGGTTTGTAGCGCTCGGCTTGCGCACTGGCTTGCGTCAGGTTGGCCTCGGCTTTGGCCAGGCTACCCTGGGCGCTGGCAAAAGCGGCCTGGTAGGGGCTGGCATCAATTTCGAACAAAGCCTGACCGGCTTTCACATCGCTGCCCTCAACAAACAGCCGCTTTTGCAGAATGCCGGCGGCCCGTGCCCGCACCTGGGCCACGCGCGAGGCCTCCAGTCGGCCGGGCAGCTCGGTGACCAGGCCCACATCACCGGGGGTGACGGTGACCACGCCCACCTCGGCGGGCGGCATGCCGCCCGCAGGGCCCGCCGGCGCGGTATTGCTTTGACCGCAGCCAGCCAACAGGGCCGCAAGACTCAGAGAGGTCAAGGCCAGGCGGCCGCGCAATGGCGACTGGTAGGGGATGGGGGAGGCGATGGAGAGCCGGGCGCGCGGTACTGGCATGGTGTTCTTCCTGAAAGAAGGGGGGAATTAGTTTTTTCTTCATGGTATTAAAAACCAGCAGAATTCTCAAAGTATATACATACAATCATGGATGTATGTTGCCGACATTCCATTTTTGCAACTTTGTTTGAAAGATGCCCGTCATGGCTCGCTGTACCAAGGAAGATGCCCTCGCCACCCGCCACCGCTTGCTGGACGCGGCGGAGCATGTGTTTGCCGAAAAAGGCGTTTCCCGCACCTCCTTGCATGACATTGCAGAAGCCGCTGGCGTGAGCCGGGGCGCGATTTACTGGCATTTCAAAAACAAGGCGGATCTGTTCAACGCCATGATGGCGCGCACCACCTTGCCTTTGGAAGATGCCTTGCACCAAATTGGGCACGATTCCGCGTTGGACCCGCTGCATGAGTTGCAGCGCGCAATTCTGGATGCCATGCGAAAAATTTCCACGGATGAGCGCACCCGCCGGGTTTTTGAGGTGGCCACGCTCAAGGTGGAGTACGTCGATGAATTGCTGGCCGTCAAGACGCGCCACCTCCAATGCTACGTTGAAGGGGTAGGCCAGATGGAGCGCAGCCTGCGGGAGGCCGCTTTGCGTCGTGCGGCGCCCTTGCAGGTGTCGCCGTCGATGGCGGCGCAGGGTTTGCATGCGCTGGTGGTGGGACTGATCCATACCTGGTTGCTGGCGCCGGAAGCCTTTGAGCTGGTCGGTGTTTCTGAAATGGCGCTGGGCGCGTATCTGGCCGGTTTGGGGCTGGCGCCTGGGCAGCAGGCAGCCCCAGCCCAGTAGATCCATCACACCGGCGGCCACTGTGTCTTTCATGTGGTGGGTGTCACTGTCGTTGCTGAACATGACGATGAGACGGCGCGTGTCATGCGTGGCCATCCCCTAAACTCCGCCCCTATGGCAAAAAACTTGCAGGTGTTGGGAATTGAGTCCTCGTGTGACGAAACGGGCGTGGCCCTGGTCGAGGTGCGGGGCAACGAATTGCCGGTGCTGTTGGCGGATGCCCTGCACAGCCAGATCGCGATGCATCAGGCGTACGGCGGCGTGGTGCCCGAGCTGGCCAGCCGCGACCATATTCGTCGCGTGTTGCCTCTGACAGAACAGGTGCTCGCAGCCTCGGGGCGAACCCTGGCCGACGTGGATGTGGTGGCCTTCACCCGCGGCCCCGGTCTGGCCGGGGCCTTGCTGGTAGGCGCCGGCGTGGCTTGCGCTCTTGGTGCCGCCTTGAGCAAGCCGGTGCTGGGTGTGCACCACCTTGAAGGCCATTTGCTGTCGCCTTTTTTGAGTGCCGATCCACCCGAGTTTCCGTTTGTGGCCCTGCTGGTGTCGGGCGGCCACACGCAACTGATGCGGGTGGACGGGGTAGGGCGCTACCAGCTGCTGGGCGAGACGATTGATGATGCGGCCGGTGAGGCTTTTGACAAGTCGGCCAAGCTGCTGGGCTTGGGTTATCCGGGTGGTCCGGCCTTATCAAGCCTGGCCGAGCAGGGTGATGCCAGCGCGTTCAAGTTGCCACGCCCCTTGCTGAACAGCGGTAATCTTGATTTTTCATTTTCCGGCTTGAAAACTGCGGTGATGGTGCAGGCCAAAAAGCTGGCGTTAGCGCAGGACAGTACGGTTGAGGCCCTGCCAGCACGCGTGCTGGCTGATCTGGCCGCATCCACCCAGGCGGCGATTGTGGAGGTGCTGGTGAAGAAGTCACTGACAGCGTTGACCCAAACCGGCTTGAAGCGGCTGGTGGTGGCGGGCGGTGTGGGTGCCAACCGCATGCTGCGCGAGCAGCTCAATGCCGAGTGTGCCAAGCGCCGGGTGCGGGTGCATTACCCCGAATTGCATTTGTGTACTGACAACGGCGCCATGATCGCCATGGCGGCGGCCATGCGCCTGCAGTCCGGACAGCAAACCGCCAGCGCGGTTTACGCCTTTGACGTTAAACCCCGCTGGCCGCTGGATATGCTATAAATCGGCCTCTAGCCCCCGTGCTACCTGCGTAGACAGCTATTTTATTTATAGCAAATTAGTTGATGGTCAACTGGGTTACCCGGCTTACCGGCACTTGCTTGCCGAGCTTGAGCGTCAGCACACCGTTCTCCAGTCTGGCCTCGCTGCTGGCTGCGTCGATGTCCTGCGGCAATTCGTAGGCTTGTTTGTACTGGCGTGGCGCGCCTTCTTTCGTCTCAATCCGCACGATGCTGCCTTCAATGCCGATGTTCAGCTGGTCTTTGGCGATGCCGGGTACGTCAAACGTCAGCGTGTAGGACTTGTCGTCCTGCGCCACCGCGCATGATTTCTGGCGGCTGGCCAGTTGCGCCTCGGCGAGGAAGCGCTCCAGCGAACGGCCCGCCGGTGAATAGACTTGACGGCGAAAGCTGGCGGGGGCGGTGGTGGCAAAAAACATGGTTTAACTCCTTGTACACTGCGCGGCGTTCAACATGAACCTCCGCTTGCACTGAATCTGTGAGTGAAGCGGCCGTATTCAAGAGAGACTCCAATATGTTTATTCTTCCCCGCAAAGCCTTGAAATTGCTGGCGGTGGCGCTATGTGTGCCGGCCCTGACGTTCGCGCAACCGGCGCCAGCGCCCATCAAGATCGCGATGATCGAGAGCTTGAGCGGCCCGTTTGCCAACACCGGCGAGGCGGTGTTTCGCAACCTGATCTGGGCGGTGGAGCGCGTCAACGCACGCGGTGGCGTGAAGCTTGCCGGGTCTGCCGGTGGCAATCGTCCACTGGCCCTTGAGCGTTTTGATAGCAAAGGTCAGAACGAGGAGGCCTTGTCGGCACTCAAGTCGGCCATCGACGACGGCGCGCAATTTGTGGTGCAAGGCAATTCGTCGGCAACGGCAGCGGTCCTGATTGATGCCATCAACAAAAATAACGAGCGCGAGCCGGGCAAACGGGTGCTGTTCCTGAACTATTCGGCGGTCGATCCTATTTTGACCAATGAGAAATGCAGTTTCTGGCACTTTCGTTTTGATGCCCATGCCGACATGCGCATGACCGCGTTGATGGCGGTGCTGAAAGAGGACAAAGCCCTCAAGCGTGTTTACATCATTGGCCAGGACTACAGCTTCGGCCAGGCGGTAGCGCGCGAAGCCAAACGCCAGCTCGGGGCTTTGCGCCCGGACGTGCAAGTGGTGGGCGATGAACTGCACCCCATGGGTCGTATCAAGGATTTTTTGCCCTATGCGTCCAAGATCAAGGCCAGCGGCGCGCAGGCTGTCATCACCGGCAATTTTGGCAACGACCTGACGCTGCTGGTCAAAGCGGCGAAAGAGGTCGGCTTTGAGGGCAAGTTCTACACCTTCTACGGCAATGCGCTGGGGGCACCTGCTGCGATTGGTGACGCCGGCATTGGCAAAGTGGTGGCGGTGGCCGACTGGCTGCCCAATGTGCAGAATGCGCAAAGCGAAGCCTTCTACCAGTCGTTTCGCCAGCGCTTCCCCAAGCCGGCCGATGACTACGTGCACATGCGCATGCAGCTGATGGTGGAGTCGCTGGTGCAGGCGATTGAAAAGGCCGGTACTACGAATTCGATAGCTGTTGCCGAACAGCTGGAGCGGGCCAAGGTCACATTTGCTTCGCAAAGTGGCGCGATGCGGGCGTCTGACCATCAGTTCCAGCAGCCGCTGGTGGTGGGCGTGATGGACCGACAAGGCGCCCCCGGCGTGAAGTTTGATGTGGAAGGTTCGGGCTACGGTTTTCGGGTCATCAAAACCATTGCTGCGGCGAAGGCCGAGCAGCCTACTACCTGCAAGATGCAACGCCCCTTGCAGTAATCAATTCCCAACCTGAGCCCGCCATGCGTCAAGTCATCCAGAACCTCGAAGAATCCCGAATCCGCGAAGTTGCCAACGCCGGCATCGGGCGCAGCGATGTGCTGGCTTTCTGGTTTGGCGAGAGTGACGAGGTCACGCCCGACTTCATTCGCCAGGCGGCCATCGACTCGCTGCAGCGCGGCGAAACGTTTTATAGCCATAACCTGGGCCTGCCCGAGCTGCGCGAGGCGATATCCATCTACATGAGCGCACGGCACGGCCCGATTGGCGTGGACCGGGTGGCCGTCACCAGCGGCGGCGTCAACGCGCTGATGCTGGCCATGCAACAGCTGATTGATGCGGGTGATGAGGTGGTGGCCGTCACGCCGGTATGGCCTAACCTGACGGCCCAGCCCGCCATCATGGGCGCCCGCGTCAAGTGCGTGGCGCTGGCCCCGGTGGATGGCGTGTGGACGCTGGACATGAACGTTCTGCTGGAGACTGTCACGGCTGCCACCAAGGTGTTGATTCTCAACGCCCCCAATAATCCAACCGGCTGGACGCTCACAACTCTGGAGCAGCAGCGCATCCTGGAACATTGCCGTCGTACCGGCACCTGGATCTTGGCCGACGAGGTCTATGAGCGGCTTTACTATGAGCCCACGGCCAACGGTTGTGCTCCCAGTTTTCTGGATGTCGCCACGCCCGATGACCGTCTGGTGGTGGTTCACAGCTTTTCCAAGAGTTTTCTCATGACCGGCTGGCGGCTGGGCTGGCTGGTGATGCCCCCGGCCATGACGCACCATATGGGCAAGCTGATTGAGTTCAACACCTCGTGCGCCAGCGTTTTCACGCAACGGGCGGGGGTGGCGGCGCTGCAGCGCACCGATGAGGTGACGCCCCGGGTGGTGGCCCATCTGAAAGCATGCCGAGACACGCTAATTCCCCTGCTGCAGGCGATTCCGGGGCTGCAGGTGGCCCCGGCATGCGGTGGCATGTATGCCTTTTTTCGGCTGGCGGGTTTTGACGATTCACTCAGCACGGCCAAACGGCTGGTGCTGGAGGCCGGTTTGGGCCTGGCGCCGGGCGATGCGTTTGCCCCCGAGGCAAGGGGCTGGTTGCGCTGGTGCTTTGCGTCAAAGGATGTGCAGCGCCTGGTGCAGGGCGTGGAGCGGCTGCAGAAGTGGCTGTCATCCCAGACCAAGTAGTTGGCATGCCGGACTCAATCCGACTTCATGGCTGACGGTCCAAAGTCGGCAGTGGCAGGATTGGCTATAATCGAACGGCTTTGCACATCGCACAAGCACACGTCAGGGGCAGTTCCAGCGCCTGACGCAAGTAAACATCGAACAGGAAAATAAAATGATCGCATCCAGTATCAAAGCCGCTGTCGTCAAAGACAACGCCCGCCAAGCCGGTGACACAGGCAGCCCTGAAGTGCAAGTTGCACTGTTGACCGCCCGTATCAATGAACTCACCCCCCACTTCAAGACCCACGCCAAAGACCACCATGGTCGTCGTGGTCTGTTGCGCATGGTGAGCCGTCGCCGCAAACTGCTGGACTACTTGAAGTCCAAAAATGCTGACCGTTACACCGCACTGATCGCCAAGCTGGGTCTGCGCAAGTAATCGATTAGTCGAATGATGAACGCCTGAGTTAGGTTCCTAGCTCAGGCGTTTTTTACTTCGGAGAAGGCAATAACGGAGCGAAGCTGTGTCATTCCAGAGAAGTTCGAGGCGAATCTCTCTGGAATGGCATCGTGTTCTGTGATGTCGAATCCGGGCTCGGGCGAGGTGGCCTGCACTTCCCAAATTGACCAGGAGAGAAAAATGAGCATATTCAATAAAGTCACCAAGACCTTCCAATGGGGTCAAAACACCGTCACCATGGAAACCGGCGAAATCGCCCGTCAGTCCACCGGCGCCGTGCTGTTGGACATGGATGGCACCGTGGTGTTGGCTACCGTCGTCGCCAAGACCGAAGGCAAGGCCGGCCAGGACTTCTTCCCCCTGACCGTTGACTACCTTGAAAAGACCTATGCCGCCGGCAAGATCCCCGGCAGCTTCTTCAAGCGCGAAGGCCGCCCCAGCGAATTTGAAACACTGACCAGCCGCCTGATCGACCGCCCGATCCGCCCGCTGTTTCCTGAAGGTTTTTTCAACGAAGTGCACGTGGTGGTTCATACCCTGTCGCTGAACCCGGAAGTCGATGCTGACATCGCCGCCTTGATCGCGGTCAGCGCAGCGCTGTCCGTCAGTGGCATTCCGTTCAGCGGCCCCATCGGCGCGGCCCGTGTGGGCTACATCAACGGCGAATACGTGCTCAACCCCGGTCAGACGGCCCGCAAGGATTCGGTCCTGGATCTGGTGGTGGCCGGTACCGAAGCCGCCGTGTTGATGGTGGAATCCGAAGCCAAACAACTGTCTGAAGAAATCATGCTCGGCGCCGTGGTGTTTGGCCATGAGCAGGGCAATATCGCCATCAACGCCATCCACGAACTGGTGCGTGACGCTGGCAAGCCGGTGTGGGACTGGAAGGCGCCCGCCAAGAATGACGTGCTGATCGCCAAAGTGGTTGCACTGGGCGAAGAAAAGCTCGCTGCGGCCTATCAGCTCCGCAACAAGCAGGCGCGCACTCACGCTACACGCGAAACCTATACCTGGGTCAAGATGGGCTTGAAAGCCGAGGGCGTTGAATTCGACGCCGTTGCCGTTGAAGGCATGCTGTTCGACATCGAAGCACGCATCGTGCGCAGCCAGATTCTGGCCGGCGAACCGCGGATCGATGGTCGCGACACCCGCACTGTGCGTGCCATTGAAATCCGCAACAGCGTGCTGCCCCGCACCCACGGTTCCGCCTTGTTCACGCGTGGCGAAACCCAGGCTTTGGTGGTCACCACCCTGGGCACCGAGCGCGATGCGCAGCGCATTGATGCACTGGCGGGCGAGTATGAAGACCGCTTCATGCTGCACTACAACATGCCTCCCTTCGCCACCGGCGAAACCGGCCGCGTCGGCACCCCCAAACGCCGTGAAATCGGCCACGGCCGTCTGGCCAAGCGGGCTTTGATGGCGGTGCTGCCAAGCAAAGAAGAGTTCCCTTACACCATGCGTGTCGTGTCTGAAATCACCGAGTCCAATGGCTCCTCGTCGATGGCCTCGGTCTGCGGTGGCTGCCTGTCGCTGATGGACGCTGGCGTGCCGATGAAAGCCCATGTGGCCGGCATCGCCATGGGTTTGATCAAGGACGAAGGCCGCTTCGCCGTGCTGACCGACATTCTGGGTGATGAAGATCATCTGGGCGACATGGACTTCAAGGTAGCCGGTACCACCAACGGTATTACTGCGCTGCAGATGGACATCAAGATCCAGGGCATCACCAAGGAAATCATGCAAGTGGCGCTGGCTCAAGCCAAAGAAGCACGCATGCACATTCTGGGCAAGATGCAGGAAGCGATGGCTGAAGCCAAGACCGAAGTGTCCAACTTCGCGCCCCGCCTGTTCACCATGAAGATCAACCCCGAGAAGATCCGTGACGTGATCGGCAAAGGCGGATCGGTGATCCGTGCGCTGACCGAAGAAACCGGCACCCAGATCAACATCGATGAAGATGGCACCATCACCATCGCGTCCGCTGATCCGGCCAAGGCCGAAGAAGCCAAGCGCCGCATCGAGCAGATCACGGCGGAAGTCGAAATCGGCAAGATCTATGAAGGCCCGATCACCAAGATTCTGGACTTCGGTGCATTGGTCAATCTGCTGCCCGGTAAAGACGGTCTGCTGCACATCAGCCAGATCGCGCACGAGCGTGTCGAGAAGGTGTCCGACTACCTGACTGAAGGCCAGATCGTCAAGGTCAAGGTCATGGAAACCGATGAAAAGGGCCGTATCAAACTGTCCATGAAGGCTCTGCTGGACCGTCCGGCCCAGAATGGCTCTGACCACCACGCTTGATAGTTTTCTTCTTGTTATGAAATTGATAGCGCCTTGTGCATGCAGCACGGGGGCTATCGCCTGAAATGACCATGAAAGCTATCGAAATAACCTCATTTGGCGCCCCCGACGTTTTGCGCCTGGGTGAGCGACCTGTGCCGGTGCCGGGCGTCGGTGAGTTGCTCATCCGCGTCTCGGCCAGCGGTGTGAATCGGCCGGATGTCCTGCAACGCACGGGCAACTACCCGGTGCCGCCGGGGGCCTCGGATATTCCAGGACTGGAAGTGGCGGGTGTGATCGAGCAGGGTGACGCTCAGGAACTGGCACGCGCCGGCTTCAAGTTGGGTGACCGTGTTTGTGCGCTGGTCGCCGGTGGCGGCTACGCCGAATTTTGCATGGCACCGGTGGGGCAGTGTCTCCCCGTGCCCAAAGGCTTGAGCGACGTCGAGGCAGCCTCCCTGCCCGAGACCGTCTTCACTGTCTGGAGCAATGTGTTTGACCGTGGGCACCTGCAAAAAGGTGAAACGCTGTTGATTCAGGGTGGCTCCAGCGGCATTGGCGTGACTGCCATCCAACTCGCCAAAGCCATGGGCGCGCAAGTGATTGTGACGGCCGGCAGTGATGAAAAATGTGCTGCATGCCTGGCCTTGGGCGCCGACCATGCCATCAACTACAAGACGCACGATTTCAAGGACGAGGTCAAGCGCTTGACCAGCGGCCAGGGCGTCAATGTCATTCTTGATATGGTGGCCGGCAGCTATGTGGCCAAAGAGATTGAGTGTCTGAGTGAAGATGGCCGCTTGGTCATCATTGCCGTGCAGGGGGGTGTCAAGAGTGAAATCAACGCAGGTCTGGTACTGCGTCGGCGCCTCACGGTGACGGGATCGACATTGCGGGCGCGGCCGATTGCCTTCAAGGAAGCGATTGCGCAGGCGTGCCTGAAAAATGTTTGGCCACTCATCGAGCGCGGCGATATCAAGCCTGTGATTCACAGCACGTTTGCGGCGCAGGATGCATTCAGGGCGCACGCCCTGATGGAGTCCAACCAGCATGTGGGAAAAATTGTTTTGACTTGGGGTATGGCATGAAAAAAAAGCTGATCGCAGGTAACTGGAAAATGAACGGCAGTCTGACTGCCAATGAGACCCTGGTTAAAGGTCTTTTGGCTGGACTGGGAACGCCAGCCTGCCATGTGGCGCTGTGTGTGCCATCGGTCTATCTGGCCCAGATGCAAACACTGGCGTTCGGTAGTGCCATTGATCTGGGCGCGCAGGATGTTTCCCAGCACGAGGTGGGCGCCTTCACCGGTGAAATTTCTGGCGCCATGCTCGTAGAGTTTGGCGTGCGCTATTGCATCGTCGGCCACTCCGAGCGCCGTCAATACCAGTTCGAGACCGATGCACTGGTCGCGGCCAAAGCCCAGCGTGCCCTGGCCTGCGGCATCACGCCCATTGTGTGTGTCGGTGAGACCCTGGCTGAACGTGAAGCGGGCAAGACCGAAGAGGTGGTCAAGCGCCAACTCGCAGCGGTGATCCACGCCAACGGCCACTGCATCAGCGAAATTGTGGTGGCGTATGAACCGGTGTGGGCCATCGGTACTGGCAAGACGGCCAGCGTCGAGCAGGCACAGCAGGTGCATGCCGTGCTGCGAGCCCAGTTGAAGGCGGCTTCACCCCAAGCGGATCGAATCCACATTCTTTACGGTGGCAGCATGAATGCGGCCAATGCCGCGCAGTTGCTGGCGCAACCTGACATCGATGGCGGCCTGGTTGGCGGCGCTTCGCTCAAGGCGTCTGATTTTTTATCGATTATTGCTTCTGCCCTCTGATTTCGGGCATCGGCTGCTACATATTTAGGAGTATTTAATGAGTGTTTTTCTAACCATCCTTCTTGCTGTCCAGATGATTTCTGCGGTGGCCATGGTCGGTCTGATTCTGGTGCAACACGGCAAGGGTGCCGATATGGGTGCCGCTTTTGGTAGTGGTGGCTCAGGTAGCCTGTTTGGTGCCAGTGGCAGTGCAAACTTTCTGTCGCGTACCACCGCCGTGCTGGCGACGGTGTTCTTTGTCTGCACCCTGATGCTGGCTTATTTTGGTGCGGCTCGTCCGGCGGCAAGTTCCGGCAGTGTGCTTGAAGGCGCAGCTGTTACCGCACCCGCTCCGGTGGCTGTCGTACCTGCGACGCCAGCGTCTGGCGCGGCGCAAATTCCCTCGAAATAATTGCTGCTGAAATTGCCCGCTTCCGTCAGGAAATAAGGTGATTTCAGGGTAAACTCTAGCTCTGTCTGGAAAGCTAAAACCGCAAGGTGCCTCACGCAATTCAGACAACTGAAAGCCGCCGTCGTGGTGAAATTGGTAGACACGCTATCTTGAGGTGGTAGTGGCGAAAGCTGTGCGAGTTCGAGTCTCGCCGACGGCACCAAGTAAATATGCTTGTTGTAGATCAATGCAGTAAGTTAAGACTTCGATCAGAATCTCCAGATGAACCTAGATCAGTACCTGCCAGTTCTCTTGTTCATCCTGGTTGGGATTGCGGTTGGCATTGTTCCTCAGGTGCTTGGTTATATCCTGGGCCCCAATCGGCCTGATCCTGCAAAAAATTCCCCTTATGAATGTGGCTTCGAAGCGTTTGAAGATGCGCGGATGAAGTTCGATGTGCGCTACTACCTGGTGGCGATTCTGTTCATCTTGTTTGACCTCGAAATCGCATTTCTGTTTCCTTGGGCGGTGTCGCTCAAGGATATTGGTCCGCTCGGTTTTTGGTCGGTAATGGTGTTTCTGGGCATCCTCGTTGTAGGCTTTGTTTACGAGTGGAAAAAAGGGGCCCTTGACTGGGAATAATGCGATGATCGAAGGCGTATTAAAAGAAGGCTTTGTCACCACCAGTTACGACTCGGTGATGAACTGGGCCAAGACGGGGTCTGTCTGGCCCATGACTTTCGGTCTGGCTTGTTGTGCGGTTGAGATGATGCATGCGGCTGCTGCCCGGTATGACATCAGCCGTTTTGGTGCCGAGGTGTTTCGTGCGAGCCCGCGTCAGTCCGATCTGATGATTGTGGCGGGTACCTTGTGCAACAAGATGGCCCCTGCGTTGCGTAAGGTCTACGACCAGATGGCTGAGCCGCGCTGGGTGATCAGCATGGGTTCGTGTGCCAACGGCGGTGGCTATTACCACTATAGTTATTCGGTGGTACGTGGCTGCGACCGGATTGTGCCGGTGGATGTGTATGTGCCCGGTTGCCCGCCGACCGCTGAAGCCCTTATCTACGGCATCATGCAGTTGCAGCAAAAGATTCGCCGTACACAAACCATTGCGCGTGCCTGAAGGACTTGGGATGACTGTTTTTGCTGTAAACCCTGAGACTCTAAAAAACACCATTGCTGCTGCGCTTGGCGACAAGATCAAGCACATCGGTGTTGCATTGGGTGAGGTGACGGTAGTGGTGGGTGCTGCCGACTATCTGGATGTTGCCAAAGTTTTGCATGATGCACCAGACTGCTGCTTTGAGCAATTGATGGATTTGTGCGGTGTGGATTACTCCGAGTACAAAAGTGGCGGTCGTGAGGGTTCGCGCTATTGCGTAGTATTGCACTTACTATCGGTCAGTCTGAATCAGCGTGTCCGGCTGAAAGTATTTGCGCCGGATGACGATTTTCCGGTAATGGCCTCGGTGACTGAGCTCTGGAATTCGGCCAACTGGTTCGAGCGCGAAGCGTTTGATCTGTTTGGTATTGTGTTTGAAGGGCACAGCGATTTACGCCGCATTCTGACGGACTACGGCTTCATCGGTCACCCGTTCCGCAAGGACTTCCCTTTGAGTGGTCATGTTGAAATGCGCTATGACGCCGAGAGCAAGCGCGTCGTGTACCAGCCTGTCACGATTGAGCCACGCGAAATCACACCGCGCATCATCCGCGAAGACAACTATGGAGGCCTGCACTAGGCGGTTTGTGTCATGGCTGAAATAAAAAACTACACACTTAACTTTGGACCGCAGCACCCGGCCGCTCACGGCGTTCTGCGCTTGGTGCTCGAACTGGACGGTGAGGTGGTTCAACGCGCCGATCCGCATATCGGTCTGCTGCATCGGGCTACCGAAAAATTGGCTGAAAGCAAGACTTTCATCCAGTCGCTGCCCTACATGGACCGGCTTGATTACGTGTCCATGATGTGCAACGAGCACGCCTACTGTCTGGCCATCGAAAAACTGCTGGGTATTGAAGTGCCCGTGCGTGCCCAGTACATCCGCGTGATGTTTGCCGAAATTACCCGCCTGCTCAATCATTTGATGTGGCTGGGTTCTCATGGCAATGATTGCGGCAGTTCAACAATTCTGATTTACACGTTTCGCGAGCGCGAGGACTTGTTTGACATGTACGAGGCAGTCAGTGGCGCCCGCATGCACGCGGCGTATTTCCGTCCGGGTGGGGTGTACCGGGATCTGCCCGACACCATGCCCCAGTACAAGGCCAACAAGATTCGCAACGCCAAGGGTATTGCGCAACTCAATAGCAACCGTCAGGGTTCCCTGCTGGACTTCATTGATGATTTCACCCAGCGGTTCCCGACCTATCTGGGGGAATACCACACGCTCCTCACAGAAAACCGCATCTGGAAGCAGCGCACGGTGGGCATTGGCGTGGTAACGGCCGAGCGGGCGCTGAACATGGGCTTTACCGGTGCCATGCTGCGAGGCTCAGGTGTTGCATGGGATTTGCGCAAGAAGCAGCCCTACGATGTGTACGATCGCATGGATTTTGATATTCCTGTCGGCAAAACTGGCGATTGTTACGATCGCTATCTGGTTCGCATGGAAGAGATGAAGCAGTCCAATCGCATCATCAAGCAATGTGTGGACTGGTTGCGCGTCAACCCCGGCCCGGTGATCACGGATAACCACAAAGTGGCCGCTCCTGATCGCGAATCCATGAAATCCAATATGGAAGAGCTGATCCATCATTTCAAGTTGTTCACGGAAGGCTTCCATGTGCCCGAAGGCGAGGCCTATGCAGCAGTGGAACACCCCAAGGGTGAGTTTGGCATCTACCTCGTGAGTGATGGCGCCAACAAGCCCTACCGGCTGAAGATTCGTCCGCCAGGTTTCGCGCATTTGGCTGGGCTGAATGAGTTGGCAAGCGGGCACATGATTGCGGACGTAGTGGCCGTGATCGGGACTATGGATATTGTGTTTGGAGAGATTGACCGATGATCGCAGAAGCTGTTTCTCAAGCGATGTCCGATGCAACCAAGGCACGCTTTGCCAAGGAAGTCGCGAAATACCCGGCGGATCAAAAGCAGTCCGCAGTCATGGCGTGTCTGGCTATCGTCCAGCAGGAAGCCGGTTTCGTGAGTAGTGAGAGCGAAAAAATTGTGGCCGACTATCTGGGTATGGCGCCAATCGCGGTTCACGAGGTCACCACCTTCTACAACATGTACAACCAGCAGCCCGTTGGCAAGTACAAGCTCAATGTCTGTACTAATTTGCCATGTCAGTTGCGTGAAGGCGGACGGGCGCTCAAGCATCTTGAGCAAAAGTTGGGTATCCGCATGGGTGAGACAACGCCGGACGGCATGTTCACCCTGCAACAAAGTGAATGTCTTGGCGCCTGTGCAGATTCCCCCGTGCTGCTGGTGAATGACCGGACGATGTGCAGTTTCATGAGCAATGACAAGATAGACCAGCTGGTAGATGGCCTGCGCGTGGCGGAGGATAAATGATGATGGTCGAAAAAATTCTCGCCCAGTTTCAGGCCACAGGCGTACAGACCTGTTTTCATGATCGGCACATCAACCCGCAGATATACGCAGGATTGGATGGCAGCAATTGGCGTTTGAAGGACTATGAAGCGCGTGGTGGATACCAGGCGTTGCGCAAGATTCTTGGCAAAGATGGCGCTGAAGCCGCAAGCGACACCGGTGTCGCAGGTTTGACGCAAGATCAGGTGATTGCAATTGTCAAAGAGTCTTCCTTGCGCGGTCGTGGGGGAGCAGGTTTTCCGACGGGGCTCAAGTGGAGCTTTATGCCACGCCAGTTTCCGGGCCAGAAGTACCTGGTATGCAATTCCGATGAGGGAGAGCCAGGCACCTGTAAAGATCGCGACATTCTGCAGTTCAACCCCCACATCGTCATCGAGGGCATGATTATTGCCGCGTATGCCATGGGCATCACGGTAGGCTACAACTACATTCATGGCGAAATCTTCACGAGCTATGACCGCTTTGAAGATGCGCTGGAAGAGGCGCGAGCCGCCGGCCTGCTGGGTAACAATATTCTCGGCAGCAACTTCACTTTTCAGTTGCATGCGGCACACGGCTTTGGCGCCTATATTTGCGGCGAAGAAACTGCGCTGCTGGAGTCCCTTGAAGGCAAGAAGGGCCAGCCCAGATTCAAACCTCCGTTTCCGGCCAGTTTTGGTCTGTACGGAAAACCGACCACCATCAATAATACGGAAACCTTTGCTGCCGTGCCGTGGATCATCCGTAACGGTGGGCTGGCGTATCTGGCATGTGGCAAGCCGAACAATGGCGGCACCAAAATCTACTCCGTCAGCGGCGATGTGGAGTTGCCGGGTAATTATGAAATTCCGATGGGCACGCCGTTCTCCAAATTGCTTGAACTCGCGGGTGGCGTGCGCAGTGGTCGTCAGCTTAAAGCCGTGATTCCAGGCGGTTCGTCGTCGCCGATTTTGCCGGCCAGCATCATGATGGACTGCACGATGGATTACGATTCCATCGCCAAAGCGGGTTCGATGCTGGGTTCGGGTGCTGTGATCGTGCTGGACGACAGCCGTTGCATGGTCAAGAGCCTGCAGCGCTTGAGTTACTTTTACATGCACGAATCGTGTGGCCAGTGCACACCGTGTCGCGAGGGAACCGGTTGGTTGTCGCGCTTGGTCGACCGTATCGAAAATGGTCAGGGTCGACCCACCGACATGGACTTGCTGAATTCGGTCGCTGAAGACATTCAGGGTCGAACCATTTGTGCCTTGGGAGATGCCGCCGCGATGCCGGTGCGGGCCATGCTCAAGCATTTCCGCCATGAATTTGAATACCACGTAGAGCACAAGACCTGTATGGTCCCGGCCTACGTTTGAGCGAGTCCCAAGATGATTGAAATCGAACTCGACGGCAAGAAGGTAGACGTTGTTGAAGGCAGCATGATCATGCATGCCGCCGACAAAGCGGGCACCTATATTCCGCATTTTTGCTATCACAAGAAGCTCAGCATCGCGGCCAGCTGCCGCATGTGCCTGGTGGATGTAGAGAAAATGCCCAAACCCATGCCCGCCTGCGCCACGCCGGTGACGCAGGGCATGATTGTCCGCACCAAGAGCGAGAAAGCGATCAAGGCGCAAAAATCAGTCATGGAATTCCTGCTGATCAATCATCCGTTGGATTGCCCCATTTGTGATCAGGGTGGTGAGTGCCAGTTACAGGATCTGGCAGTTGGTTACGGCGCTTCTTCTTCCCGCTACGAGGAAGAAAAACGTGTTGTGGCAGTCAAGGATGTCGGGCCCCTGATTTCGATGCAGGAAATGAGCCGCTGCATTCACTGCACACGTTGCGTTCGTTTTGGCCAGGAAGTGGCCGGCGTGATGGAGTTGGGCATGTCACATCGCGGCGAGCACGCCGAGATCGAAACCTTTGTTGGCCACTCGGTTGACTCGGAGCTCTCGGGCAACATGATCGACATCTGCCCAGTTGGCGCATTGACAAGCAAACCGTTTCGCTACAGCGCCCGCACGTGGGAGTTGTCGCGTCGCAAGTCCATCAGCCCACACGACTCGACCGGTGCCAATTTGATTGTGCAGGTCAAGAACAACAAGGTCATGCGTGTTGTACCCCTCGAAAACGAGGCTGTCAACGAGTGCTGGATTGCTGATCGCGACCGCTTTTCCTATGAAGCATTGAACAGTGACGAACGCCTGACAAGCCCCATGCTCAAGCAGGGCGGTGTGTGGGTGTCTGTTGATTGGCAGACTGCACTGGAGTACGTTGCCAATGGTTTGAAGCAAATCAAGTCAGATCATGGCGCTGAGAGCATTGGTGCGCTGGTCAGCCCGCACAGCACTATCGAGGAACTGTCGCTCGCCGGCGCTTTGATGCGCAGTCTGGGCAGTCAGAACATTGATTACCGTTTGCGCAACGCTGAATTCATGGCCATCGAGGGTGTTCGTTATCTGGGTACTTCCATTGCGTCCTTGTCCGAACTCCAGCGTGTGTTGGTGGTCGGCTCCAGCCTGCGCAAGGATCATCCCTTGTTTGCACAGAGAATCAGGCAGGCGACCCGCAAGGGTTGTGCAGTAAATGCTATTCAATCTATCGCAGAAGACTGGGCCATGCCCGTTGCCAACACCCTGCTGTGTGACGCCAGTAACTGGGCGCAGGCGTTGGCCGACGTTGCTGCAGCGGTGGCCGCCGACAAAGGTGTTGCGTCGCCCGCGACGGGTACCGCCAGCGAGTCGGCCAAAGCCATCGCCAAGTCTTTGCTGAGCGGTGAGCACAAGGCTATTTTGTTGGGCAATGCGGCTGCGCATCATGCCAAAGCCTCAAGTCTGTTGGCACTCGCCAACTGGATTGGCGAGCAAACGGGTGCGTCAGTGGGCTATCTTACGGAAGCTGCCAACACCGTGGGCGCACAGCTCGCGGGTGCCGTGCCAGGGCCGAGTGGTCTGAATGCAGGGCAGATGCTCGGCGGCGAGCTTAAAGCGGTCCTGCTGTTGAACAACGAGCCTGAATTTGATTCGGCTTTGGGTGCATCGGCCACGACCGGTCTTTCGCAAGCCCAGATGGTTGTGACGCTCAGTCCGTTCAAGTCGAATATGGCCTTTAGTGATGTGCTGCTGCCCATTGCACCGTTCACAGAAACTTCGGGCACTTTCGTCAATGCCGAGGGTCGTGTGCAAAGTTTTCATGCCGTAGTCAAACCCCTGGGCGAAACCCGCCCGGCGTGGAAGGTTTTACGTGTGTTGGCCAACTTGCTGGGTGTGCCGGGTTTTGATTTCGACTCCTCAGAAGAGGTTCTCAACCAAGTGTCTGGCCTGCCGCCGACGGACAGGACGCATTTGACTACCGAGCTGTTGAACAATACGACGAAAGCTGCCGTTGACCTTACACCTGCGGCTGTTGTGCCTGTGGTGGCGAGCATCTATGCACTGGATGGTACGGTGCGCCGTGCTGCGAGCCTGCAGCGCACGGCGGACGCCAAACGGACTGAAATGGCGCAGGAGGTGACAGCATGATTGACGCCATTTTTGCTTTTGGCCAGGGTCTGTTCGACGCACCCTGGTGGTCGGCCATTGGCTGGCCTGTGATCTGGGCCCTGATCAAGATTGTGGTGGTGGTACTGCCCCTGATGGGCGCTGTTGCCTACCTCACCCTGTGGGAACGGAAGTTTTTGGGTTGGATGCAGGTTCGGATCGGTCCCAATCGGGTCGGTCCCTTGGGCTTGCTGCAGCCGATTGCCGACGCCTTGAAGTTGCTGGGCAAAGAAATCTTGTTGCCGACGGCTGCCAGCAAGGGGCTGTTCTTCATCGGCCCCATTTTGACCATCATGCCAGCGATGGCGGCTTGGGTAGTCATCCCGTTTGGCCCGGATATTGCGTTGGCTAACATCAATGCGGGTCTGTTGTTTGTGATGGCCATTACATCGATGGAAGTCTATGGCGTGGTGATTTCAGGCTGGGCGTCAAACTCCAAATACTCCTTTCTGGGGGCCATGCGAGCCTCGGCTCAGATGGTGAGCTATGAAATTGCCATGGGCTTTTGTCTGGTAGTCGTTCTCATGGTGTCGGCCAGCATGAACATGACTGACATTGTCACCGGGCAGGGCAAGGGTTATTTCGCGCACATGGGACTCAACTTCCTCTCCTGGAACTGGTTGCCGCTGCTGCCAATTTTTGTGGTTTACGTCATTTCCGGCCTGGCCGAAACCAATCGTCACCCTTTTGACGTGGTGGAAGGTGAAGCCGAAATTGTGGCCGGACACATGGTTGAGTATTCAGGTATGTCGTATGCCATGTTCTACTTGGCCGAGTACGCGAACATGTGGCTGGTGTCTATTCTGGCGGCTGTCATGTTCCTGGGCGGATGGTTGTCGCCTATTGACAGTATCCTGTTCAACTGGATTCCCGGTTGGATCTGGCTGGGGCTGAAGACCTGTGCGGTGGTCAGCCTGTTTATCTGGGTGCGTGCAACCTTTCCGCGCTTCCGCTATGACCAGATCATGCGTTTGGGCTGGAAGATTTTCATACCGGTGACACTGGTATGGCTGGTTGTCGTCGGCGCCTGGATGCAGACTTCCTTCAATATCTGGAATTAACAGGAGTTGATGATGTCCACAATTACTTCAGCCCCTGCGCCATCCATTTTTTCCCTCAAGGACTTTCTCTCCAGTTTCTTGTTGCTAGAGTTGCTCAAGGGTCTTGCCTTGACGGGGCGTTACGCTTTCCGGCGCAAAGTGACGATTCAGTTTCCAGAGGAAAAAACACCTCTGTCGCCAAGATTTCGTGGCCTGCACGCGTTGCGCCGCTATGAGAACGGCGAGGAACGTTGCATTGCCTGCAAACTGTGTGAAGCGGTGTGCCCTGCCATGGCCATCACGATCGAGTCCGAGGTGCGGGCTGATGGTTCGCGCCGCACCAGTCGCTATGACATTGACCTGACCAAGTGCATTTTCTGCGGCTTTTGTGAGGAAAGCTGTCCGGTCGATTCGATTGTTGAAACCCATATTCTGGAATACCACGGTGAAAAACGCGGTGATCTGTACTTCACCAAAGAAATGCTGCTGGCTGTTGGCGATCGTTACGAGAACGAAATTGCAGCCAGCAAGGCGGCGGACGCCAAGTACCGCTGACCCGCTGCAAGAAAGAAATTACACCTATGGATGTCAAGACTGCTTTGTTCTACGTATTTTCTGCGGTGCTGTTGTTCGCCGCATTTCGGGTGATTACGGCCCGCAACCCGGTTCACGCCGTGTTATTCCTCGTGCTTGCGTTTTTCCAGGCCGCCATGGTCTGGATGCTGCTCAAGGCTGAGTTCCTCTCCATCGCACTGGTGCTGGTGTATGTGGGGGCGGTGATGGTGCTGTTCCTGTTCGTGGTGATGATGCTGGACATCAACGTCGACAGCGTCCGCCAGGGCTTCTGGAAGCATTTTCCGCTGGCAGCTGTGGTGGGTGTGCTGATTGCGCTGGAGATGGCGGCGGTCTTGATGGGTGGATTTCGGGGCGCCGAAGAACCCCATGCGGCTGCCGTTGTCGGCCAGGTGACTGTGGAGTTATCCAATAGTCGCGAATTGGGCAAGCTTTTGTATACCCAATACCTCTATCCGCTAGAAATTGCGGCGGCGATTCTGCTGGTTGCCATGATTGCGGCCATCGCCCTGACGCTGCGTCAACGCAAGGACAGCAAGTATGTGAGCCCGACCGACCAGGTGCGGGTGAAGGCAAAAGACCGGATGACTGTGCTCAAGATGGCGGCTACCCAGGTGGCGGTCATTGACGAGGCAGCTACGACGACTGCGGAGAATAAAGTATGACGGTGACATTGGGACATTTTCTCGCGCTCGGCGCCATGCTGTTTGCGCTGTCGGTGATCGGTATTTTCCTTAACCGCAAGAACCTGATCGTGTTGCTGATGGCCATCGAGTTGATGCTGCTGGCCGTCAATACCAATTTTGTGGCTTTCTCCTACTATCTTGGCGACATGCACGGACAAATTTTCGTGTTTTTCATTCTGACCGTCGCTGCCGCCGAATCGGCAATCGGCCTGGCCATTTTGGTGCTGCTGTTCCGCAATAAGTCCAGCATCAATGTGGACGAACTCAATACGCTCAAGGGTTAAAAAGATGAGTCAAACCCTTTCTGCTTCAACGCTTCTGGTGGTGCCGATGGCACCGCTGGTCGGGGCTATTCTGGCCGGTATTCTTGGTACCAAGTTCGGCGGCAACTGGATCGGTCGCCGCATGTCGCACTCACTCACCATCCTGGGTGTGCTGCTGTCATTCATCCTGTCCGCCATGACGCTCAAGAGCGTGGCGCTTGATGGTGCGCGCTTCAATGAGACCCTCTACACCTGGATGGTGGTGGGCGGCCTCAAGATGGAGATTGGTTTCCTCGTCGATGGCCTCACCGCGATGATGATGTGTGTGGTGACTTTCGTGTCCTTGATGGTTCATATTTACACCATTGGCTACATGGAAGAAGACGAAGGCTACAACCGTTTCTTTTCCTACATCTCGCTCTTCACTTTTTCCATGTTGATGCTGGTGATGAGCAACAACATGCTGCAGCTGTTCTTTGGCTGGGAGGCGGTGGGCCTGGTGTCGTATTTGCTGATCGGCTTCTGGTTCAACAAGCCGACCGCCATTTTTGCGAACATGAAAGCTTTCCTGGTCAACCGTGTGGGCGACTTCGGTTTCATTCTTGGTATCGGACTGATCGTTGCTTTTTCGGGCACACTCAATTACACCGAAGCCTTTGCCAAGGCGGCTGATCTGGCGAAGCTGAGCTTCCCGGGTACCGACTGGATGCTCGTCACGGTCATCTGCATCTGTTTGTTTATTGGTGCCATGGGTAAATCGGCCCAGTTCCCGCTGCACGTCTGGTTGCCGGATTCGATGGAAGGTCCAACTCCGATCTCGGCGTTGATCCATGCGGCCACCATGGTGACCGCCGGTATTTTCATGGTGGCGCGCATGTCACCCCTGTTTGAACTCAGCGACACGGCCCTGAATTTTGTTCTCGTGATCGGTGCCATCACGGCCTTGTTCATGGGCTTTTTGGGCATCATCCAGAACGACATCAAGCGCGTGGTGGCCTACTCCACGCTGTCCCAGTTGGGTTACATGACGGTGGCACTTGGTGCTTCGGCCTATTCTGTGGCGGTATTCCACTTGATGACGCATGCGTTCTTCAAGGCGCTGTTGTTTCTTGCGGCCGGTTCGGTGATCATGGGGGTACACCACAACCAGGACATCCGCTGGATGGGCGGTCTTCGCAAGTACATGCCCATCACCTGGATTACTTCCTTGCTGGGATCCCTTGCGCTCATCGGAACGCCGCTGTTTGCAGGCTTCTATTCCAAGGACAGCATTATTGAAGCGGTGCGCGAAAGCCATTTGCCCGGCGCTGGCTTTGCATCGTTTGCGGTACTGGCAGGTGTGTTTATCACGGCGTTTTATTCCTTCCGGCTGTATTTCCTGGTGTTCCATGGCAAGGAACGTTTCGACCAAAACCCGGATGCGCATCATGACGATCACCATGGTCACCACAACGAGCAGCATGAACCGCATGAGTCTCCCTGGGTGGTGACGGTGCCGCTGATCCTGCTTGCGATTCCTTCGGTCGTGATTGGCTTCATGACCATACAGCCGATGCTGTTCGGAGATTTTTTCAAGGACGCCATCTTCATCAATGGGGAAAAACACGCTGCCATGGAAGAACTGGCCAAGGCGTTCCATGGACCGGCGCAAATGGCCTGGCATGCATTGACGACGCTGCCGTTCTGGCTCGCGCTGGCAGGCGTGGCGACTTCATATTACATGTACATGGTCAATCCAGCCTTGCCTGCGGCCATCAAGACCCGTGTCCAGCCGATCTACACCCTGCTTGAGAACAAGTACTACATGGACTGGTTTAACGAAAACGTTCTGGCTCGTGGGGCCAGGGCCTTGGGTACAGGCTTGTGGAAGTGGGGCGACCAGACCTTGATTGATGGCGCGCTGGTTAATGGTTCCTGGAAAGCGGTGGCTTGGGTATCCGGTGTGGTGCGTCGGGTGCAGTCGGGTTATCTGTACCACTACGCGCTGGCCATGATCGTGGGTGTTTTTGTGTTGATGACGTATTTCGTCTGGCTCAAGTAGGAGAAGAAGAAAAATGGGTTTATTGAGCCTGGCTATTTGGACACCGATTGTTTTTGGTGTCGTGCTGCTGGCACTGGGTCGTGATGATCAAGCGCGTACCGTGCGCTGGGTCGCGCTCATCGGCGCCGTTGCCAGCTTTCTTGTCACTTTGCCGCTGTATGCCGGCTTCAAACTTGGCACGGCTGCCATGCAGTTTGTCGAGAAGGCCCCGTGGATTGAGCGCTTCAATGTCAACTACCACCTCGGTGTGGATGGCATTTCGCTCTGGTTTATCCTGCTGACCGCCTTCATCAATGTGGTGGTGGTGATTGCCGGCTGGGAAGTCATTACCCGCCGCGTCAACCAGTACATGGGTGCCTTCCTCATTCTGAGCGGTTTGATGATTGGCGTCTTCTGTGCGCTGGATGGCATGTTGTTTTACGTGTTTTTTGAGGCGACGCTGATCCCGATGTACCTGATCATTGGCATCTGGGGTGGGCCGAATAAAATTTACGCGGCGTTCAAGTTTTTCCTGTACACGCTGCTCGGCTCACTTTTGATGCTGATTGCACTGATCTTTCTGTATGTCAAGTCGGGTGGCAGTTTCGATCTGGCCTTGTGGCACCAACTGCCGCTGGGTAGCACCACGCAAACATTGCTGTTCTTTGCTTTCCTGGCTGCCTTCGCCGTGAAGGTGCCCATGTGGCCGGTGCACACCTGGTTGCCGGATGTGCACGTTGAGGCTCCTTCCGGGGGGTCGGCAGTGCTGGCGGCCATCATGCTGAAACTTGGTGCCTATGGTTTCCTGCGTTTTTCCTTGCCTATTACCCCGGATGCCGCGCGGGAGTGGGCTTGGTTGATGATCGCCTTGTCCTTGATTGCCGTCATCTACGTCGGTCTGGTGGCGATGGTGCAAAAGGACATGAAAAAGCTGGTGGCTTATTCGTCCGTTGCGCACATGGGTTTTGTGACCCTTGGTTTCTTCATCTTCAATGACCTGGGGGTGTCAGGGGGTCTGGTGCAAATGATCGGGCACGGCTTCGTGTCAGCGGCCATGTTCCTGTCGATTGGCGTGTTGTATGACCGTGTTCATTCACGCGAGATCGCCAGTTATGGTGGTGTCGTCAACACCATGCCCAAGTTCACGGCGTTTGCCCTGCTGTTTGCCATGGCCAATTGCGGCTTGCCGGGTACCGCCGGTTTCGTGGGCGAATGGATGGTGATTCTGGGTGCCGTCAAAGCCAATTTCTGGCTCGGTTTTGGCGCCGCCAGTGCGCTGATTTTTGGCGCCGCCTATACCTTGTGGATGTTCAAGCGTGTTTACCTGGGCCCGGTTGCCAATCAACACGTCAAGGCCCTGGTCGACATCAACAGCCGTGAGTTTGTGATGTTGACCCTGCTGGCCATTGCGGTGTTGTTCATGGGCGTTTATCCGAAGCCGTTTACCGACGTGATGGACACGTCCGTGGCAGCGTTGCTCAAGCACGTTGCGCTGTCCAAGCTGAATTGATCAGTCTGAATTGACCTAATTGAATTAAGAGATGGAACATGATCGATAAACTCAGTTGGATCTCGGTTTACCCCGAAATCATCCTGCTCATCATGGCCTGCGTCATCGCGCTGGCCGATCTCGGTGTGAAGAGTCCACGCCGCACAACGACCTATTTGCTGACCCTGCTGACCTTGGCGGTTGTGGCGGCCCTGCAGGCCACCTACGCCAGCGGTGGGGCCACGCTGTACGGCTTTGGCAACATGGTGGTCAGCGACCAGATGGGCAATTGGCTCAAGTGCTTTGCCACCCTGGCGGTGATGGTCACCCTGGTGTATGGCCGGCCCTATGCCGCCGACCGCGACATGTTGCGCGGTGGTGAGATGTTCTCTTTGAGTATGTTTGCGCTGCTGGGCATGTTCGTCATGATTTCCGGCAACAATTTCCTCGTGATCTACATGGGGCTTGAATTGCTGACACTGTCCAGCTACGCGCTGGTGGCCTTGCGGCGTGACAATGCAACGGCTACCGAAGCGGCGATGAAGTACTTTGTGCTGGGCGCATTGGCCTCGGGTTTCCTGCTGTACGGCATGTCGATGATGTACGGCGCCACCGGTTCGCTCGATGTGAATGCTGTGTTCAAAGCCATTAATTCAGGGCAGATCAAACATCAGGTGCTGGTGTTCGGTTTGGTGTTTATTGTCTCGGGTCTCGCTTTCAAACTCGGTGTGGTGCCGTTCCACATGTGGATACCTGATGTGTACCAGGGGGCCCCCACCGCGGTGACCCTGCTCATCGGCGGCGCGCCCAAGCTGGCGGCCTTCGCCATCTTCATCCGCTTGCTGGTGGAGGGCATGTTGCCACTGGCGATCGACTGGCAGCAGATGTTGATGGTGCTGTCGATTGGTTCGCTGCTCATCGGTAATCTGGCGGCCATTGCACAGACCAATCTCAAGCGCATGCTGGCGTACTCGACCATTTCGCAAATGGGTTTTGTCCTGTTGGGCCTGATGTCGGGCGTGGTCAATGGCAATATTCATTCGGCCGCCAATGCCTACAGTTCGTCCATGTTCTATGTCATCACCTATGTTTTGACTACGCTGGCAAGTTTTGGGGTCATCCTGTTGCTGGCACGTGATGGTTTTGAGAGTGAAGAGATCTCTGATTTCGCCGGTCTGAACGAGCGCAGTCCCCTGTACGCTGCCGTGATGGCGGTCTGTCTTTTCTCCCTGGCCGGCATTCCGCCCATGGTGGGCTTTTACGCCAAGCTCTCGGTGTTGCAGGCGCTGATTGCTTCGGGTCAGGCCATCCATATCGGGCTGGCGGTGTTCGCCGTGATGATGTCGCTGATTGGTGCGTTCTACTACCTGCGCGTCGTCAAGGTCATGTACTTTGACAAGCCGATCACGGCCAGCACGGTATCGGCACCACTTGACGTTCGTGCCGTGCTGTCGGTTAACGGCGCACTGGTACTGATTCTGGGTCTGGTGCCGGGCGGCCTGATGACTTTGTGCGCCAACGCGATAGTTCAGATGCTGGGCACCTGATCGCTTTGCCCTGCTGCTGGAAAAGCGGACGGGCCAGTTCATGCTGCAGCGCTGGTAGTTTTTCACCACCCTTATGGATGATCGTCATCTGATCGAGGAACAACTCTCCAGTGCAGAGTTGTTCAAGGGTCACTTCCTGCACGCTTTTCGCGATACGGTGAAACTGCCGGACGGTGCGACCGCAAGCCGTGAATATGTCGTCCATCCCGGGGCCGTCATGATTATTCCGCTGCTTGAAGATGCCTCCGGCGAGGTGCGGCTCGTACTGGAGCGCCAGTTCCGCTATCCCGTCGGGCAGGTGATGATTGAGTTTCCGGCCGGCAAGCTTGATCCCGGCGAAGACCTCCAGCTCTGCGCCCAGCGTGAGTTGCAGGAAGAAACCGGTTACATCGCATCTGAGTGGGCGCGGGCAGGGGTTCTGCATCCAGTCATTTCCTACTCCACTGAGTTCATTGACATCTGGTTTGCCCGTGGCTTGACGCCGGGCGCCCGTCAACTCGACCACGGTGAGTTTCTGGATGTGTTCACCGCCAGCCCGACCGAGTTGCTGCAATGGTGCCGTGAGGGCCGGGTGACGGATGCCAAAACCTTGACGGCGGCGCTCTGGTTGCAAAACGTTTTGTCGGGCGCCTGGCAATTGAATTGGCAACAAGCTGCCACGCCAGACAGCGCTGGATAATGACGCCATGAAAGTTCTGGATCTTCAGTGTGGCCACCAGCATGTGTTTGAAGGCTGGTTTGCGTCCGAAGATGATTTTTTGGGCCAACGCGAGCGCGGCCTGGTCGAATGTCCGGTGTGCGGCGATGCGGCGATCACCAAGATGCTGAGCGCGCCGCGCCTCAATTTGGGCAGTGCTCATGCCGGGGTGACGCCCACGCAGGAAGTCGTCGCTACTGCCGGGACCGAGCAGACCCTGCAGGCCGCCTGGATGGCAGTAGCGCGCCGCATTGTGGCCACGACCGACGATGTGGGGAACAAGTTTGCCGAGGAAGCGCGCAAGATCCATTACGGTGAGACCAAGGAGCGCGGCATCCGCGGTCAAGCCACGCGTGCCGAGACCGAGTCCCTCATCGAGGAAGGCATCGCCGTGATGCCCTTGCCGCTGCCCGAAGCCCTCAAGGGACAGTTGCAGTGAGCGGCAGCAAACAGTTTTAAGGGTAGAGGCCGCGCAACTCGCGCGCATGCAAAATCCGCTGGCACGCCACAATGAAGGCGGCGGTGCGCAGGCTTACCTTGTGGTCCTGTGCCACTTCCCAGATGCCCGCAAAGGCCTCTTTCATGATGCGCACCAGACGGGCGTTGATCTCGTCTTCGCTCCAGAAGAAGCTGGAAAAGTCCTGCACCCATTCAAAATAGCTCACCGTCACGCCGCCTGCGTTGGCGATCACGTCGGGCAGCACCAGCACATTGCGATCGTGCAGGATGTCGTCTGCGGCGGGTGTGGTCGGTCCGTTGGCCCCTTCAATCACCATGCGGGCCTTGATGCGGCCGGCGTTGAGCTCGGTAATCTGCTGCTCCAGCGCGGCCGGAATCAGGATGTCACAGTCCACATCCCAAAACTGGTCGTTGGGCAATACCTCGGACTGGGCAAAACCGGCCACGGTGCCGATTGCCGCCACGTGGGCCAGCAGTGCGGGCACGTCCAGGCCCGCCTCCCGGTAAATGGTGCCGCCATGGTCCTGTACTGCCACCACCCGGGCGCCCGCTTGCGCAAACAGCCGAGCTGCGACGCCGCCGACATTGCCAAAACCCTGCACCGCCACACGTGCGGTGGCAATGTCCAGACCGATGTGACGGGCGGCTTCCAGGCCGACGGTAAACACACCGCGACCGGTGGCATCGCGTCGCCCCAAGGAGCCGCCCAGGACGACCGGTTTGCCGGTGACCACGCCGGTGGCGGTGGCGCCTTCGTTCATGGAATAGGTGTCCATCATCCAGGCCATGATCTGCTCATTGGTGTTCACATCCGGCGCCGGAATATCTTTGGTCGGGCCGATGATGATGCCGATCTCGCTGGTGTAGCGGCGCGTCATGCGCTCCAGCTCGCCGAGCGACAGTGTTTTGGGGTCGACCCGAATGCCACCTTTGGCACCCCCAAAGGGCACGTTCACCGCCGCGTTCTTGATCGACATCCAGGCCGACAGGGCCATCACTTCCGACAGCGTCACGTCCTGGTGAAAACGCACACCGCCCTTGCCGGGCCCGCGCGAGGTGTTGTGCTGCACCCGGTAGCCTTCAAAGTGCGCCACCGTGCCGTTGTCCAGCTGGATCGGTACATCCACAATCAGTGCCCGTTTGGGCCGCCGGAGGGTTTCCTCCCAGCGTGCCAGATGACCCAGATAGGGCACGACACGGTCGACCTGTTGCAGGTAAATACCCCAGGGGCCGAGATTGTCGGCCTGCAGGTAGGAGGGGAGCGCAGCCGGGGGCGCGGTCACCGAAGAGGCGCCAGGGAAGACGGCGGTGGGTGAGCTGGACAGGTGTGACATGCGTAAATACCTTATGGGGTGAGTCAAGCCCGGACTGTAGTGCGCGCCCCTGCCTCTGTCTAAGGCCGAGTTTTTAGGTATCTATGCAAAAAATTAATAACCAGGCAGATCCCGGCTTTTGCCGGGATGGCAACGATCAGGCGTTGAATTGCAAGGCTGCCAGGCCGGCATAAACGCCGCCGCGTGCCACCAGCTCGGCGTGCGTCCCTTGTTCCACCAGCTGGCCGTGATCCAGCACCACGATGAGGTCAGCCTTTTGTACCGTGGCCAGACGGTGCGCAATCACCAGCGTGGTGCGGTCGCGCATGGCGGACTCCAGCGCCGCCTGCACCATGCGTTCGCTCTCGGCGTCCAGCGCGCTGGTGGCCTCGTCCAGCAGCAGCAGCGGTGGGTTCTTCAGCATGGCGCGGGCAATCGCGATGCGCTGGCGCTGGCCGCCGCTCAGGCGCACGCCGCGTTCGCCCAGGAAGGTGTCATAGCCTTCCGGCAGCGCGCGGATGAATTCGTCGGCAAAGGCCGCCTGCGCTGCGGCCTTGACCTCCTCGTCGCTGGCATCGGGTTTGCCGTAGCGAATGTTCTCCAGCGCACTGCTGGAGAAGATCACCGCGTCTTGCGGCACGATGCCGATGCGCTGGCGCAGGTCGTGCAAAGCCAGCTCGCGGGTGGCCACGCCGTCCAGCACGATGCGGCCCGAAGCCGGGTCGTAAAAGCGCAGCAGCAACTGAAACACCGTGCTCTTGCCCGCGCCGCTCGGCCCCACGATGGCCACGGTCTGGCCCGGTTTCACTACCAGTGAAAAGTCAGTCAGCGCGGCCTGGTTCGGGCGCGACGGATAGTGAAAGTTGATTGCTTCAAATTCGATAGCGCTTCCCGCAAGCTGAACGGGGGCTGGAGTCGGATTTAAGGGTGATTCTATGGGCGAGCGGCTGGCCAGTAACTCCATCAATCGCTCGGTGGCGCCGGCGGCGCGCAGCAAGTCGCCATAGACCTCGCCCAGAATCGCAAAGGCACTGGCCAGAATGATGACGTACATCACCGTCTGACCCAGATCGCCGGCACTGATGCGCCCGGCCATCACGGCTTGCGTGCCCTGGTACAGGCCCCACAGCAGGGCAGCCGAGGTGGCGATGATGATGAAGGCCACCAGCACCGAGCGTGCCTTGGTGCGGCGCACCGCCGTGTTGAAGGCGCTGTCGGTGGAGGCATTGAAGCGGGCCGCTTCACGGCCTTCGGCGGTATAGCTTTGCACCACCGGAATGGCGTTCAGCACTTCCGCCGCAATGGCGCTCGAATCCGCCACCCGGTCCTGACTGGCGCGCGACAGCTTGCGCACGCGCCGGCCAAACCACAAACTTGGGACCACGATCAGCACCAATACCCCCAGCACCTGAAACATCACATAAGGGTTGGTCCAGATCAGCATGCCCAGGGCACCGATGCCCATCACGGTATTGCGCAAGCCCATGCTCAGCGACGAGCCCACCACCGTCTGCACCAGCGTGGTGTCGGCGCTCAGGCGCGACAGCACTTCGCCGGTCTGGGTGGTCTCAAAGAACTCGGGGCTTTGCTGCAGCACATGGCTATAGACGGCGTTGCGCAAATCGGCAGTGACCCGTTCACCCAGCCAGCTCACCATGTAAAAGCGGCCGGCTGAAAACAGGCCCAACGCCACGGCCACGGCAAAGAGGGCCGCAAAGTGCTCGCGCAAGGCCATCACCTGCGCGCCTTTGTCGGATTGCACCAGGCCGCCGTCAATCAGGTAGCGCAGGGCGATTGGAAAAGCCAGGGTGGCCACCGCCGCCAGCACCAAAAACACCAGCGCGAGCCCAATGCGGCCGCGGTAAGGCATCAGAAAGGGCCGCAGACCGGACAGTGAACGCGGCGAGGCTTTGACGGGGGCAGGGGTAGTCATGATTCAGAGTGTAGCCAAAAAGCTTAGAAAACGTTGTCGTACCAAACATAGCCTTGACAATAATTGCCTAAGCAAATAATATGAGCGCCTTATGAGTACTTCCAGCAAATCCGCCAGTTCCAGCCCGCCGTCCGCAGCAGCGGCGTGCGTGTCAAGCGATTTTTACGGCGTCGGGAATTACGTCCCGGAAGACAGCGTTGGCTACCTGATGCGGCGCGTGCTGATCACCGTGACGCATGAAGTCGAGCGTCAGCTCGAAGCCAGCGACCTGACCAATGCCCAGTGGGTGCCGTTGTTCAAGCTGTTCATGGGCCAGGCGTCCACGGTGGCCGAGCTGGCGCGTGGATGCCATCTGGATTGCGGCGCCATGACCCGGCTGCTGGACCGGCTGGAAGCCAAAGGCCTGTGTCTGCGGGTGCGCTCCGTGGCGGACCGGCGTGTCGTCAACATCGAGTTGACCGCTGCCGGGCGCGAAGCGGCCGCCGGCATCCCGGCGGTGCTCAGCCGGGTGCAAAACGCGCATCTCGCCGGTTTTTCCGCTGAAGAATTTGAAACCTTGAAGGGCTTTTTGCGTCGCATTCTCGACAACGCACAAGTCCAGTCCCAGTCCCCAACTCAATCCCAGTCCATCCCAGGAGGCCCGCATGCGGCTTGACCACCACAGCGCGGGCGTGCGCGCTCATCTGACCCAATCCGCACTGCTCATCCTGGCGGCGCTCGGCTTGTCGGCTTGCGCCAGCATGACCGGCATTCAGGCACAAGCCACCTTGCGTGATGCCCCCTCGCTGGGCTTGCCCGTTGAACAAAGCGCATCCATCACGCTGGATGCGCAGTGGTGGCGTGAGTTTGGTGACGAGCAACTCAACCGGCTGATGGATGAGGCTCTGGTCAGCAATCCCAGTCTCAAAATAGTGCAGGCCAGAATGGCGCGTGCGCAGGCGGGTGTCGACGTGACGGACGCCGCCAGCGGGCCGCAGCTCACCGCGGGTATCGATGCCACCCGACAACTTTTCACGGCCAATGGTTTGATTCCGCCGCCTCTGGCTGGTTCGATTTATGAGACTGGCACCGCCCAGCTCAGCGGCAGCTGGGAACTGGATTTTTTTGGCAAAAACCGCGCGGCACTCGATGCCGCCCTGGGCAACGCCCGCGCCGCGCAAGCCGATGCCGATGCCGCCCGCATGCTGCTGGCCAGCAACGTGGCGCGTAGCTACTTCTCGCTGGCACGCCTGAACGATCAACTGGGTGTGGCTCAGCGTCTGCTGGCGCAGCGCACGCAGGCCCTGCGTCTGGTTCAAGACCGGGTCAATGCCGGGCTGGACACGCGCCTGGAGTTGCGCCAAAGCGAAGGAACCTTGCCCGATGCGCGGCTGCAGATCGAAATCCTGCAAGAGCAGCTGACATTGGCCCGCCACGCTCTCAGCGCTTTGCTTGGACAGCCAAATAGGGCGCTAGCCCTCGATCTACCTGCGCTATCAGCTATTAAAAATATAGCAACTGCCACGACGGTGCCATCGGACTTGCTGGGTCGTCGGGCTGACATCGCTGCCGCGCGCTGGCGCGTGGAGGCAGCCAGCCAGGACGTCAGCAGCGCGCGCAGCCAGTTCTACCCCAACGTCAATCTGGTGGCGTTTGCCGGTTTCTCCAGCATTGGCCTGGACCGGCTGCTGGGCGCTGGCAGCGAGCAGTGGGGCGTGGGCCCGGCGCTGCGTCTGCCGCTCTTCGATGGTGGCCGTCTGCGCGCCAATCTGAGGGGCAAAACTGCGGACCTGGACGCCGCCATTGAGAGCTATAACGCGGCCGTCATCGATGCCGTGCGCGACGTGGCCGACCAGCTCGCATCCAGGCAGGCGGTCAGCCGTCAGCAGGTCGAGCAGCGCGCGGCGCAAACCTTTGCCGAAAACGCTTATGAGATTGCCGTGCAGCGCTATGAAGCCGGACTGGGCAACTACCTCAACGTCCTTATAGCTGAGACCACGGTACTCAACCAGCGTCGTCAGGGCGTCGATCTGGCCGCCCGCGCTCTCGATACCCAGGTGAGCCTGATGCGTGCACTGGGTGGTGGCTACCGCGCCGACCTGCCTTCAAGCCTGGCGCAAAAATAAGTCAAACCCCCATTTTTAAATCCCCAACATCATGACCGCAGCTCAAACCCCCACCCCAGCCCCGCACGCCGCCGGCAATCCCGCCCGTAAAAAAGCCCTGATCTCGCTGGCCAGCATCGTTGTCATTGCCGGTCTCGGCTGGATCGCCTATGAATGGCTGGTGGCCAGCCACTATGAATCCACCGACAACGCCTACGTACAGGGCAATGTGATCCAGATCACGCCGCAGATCGGCGGCACCGTGATGGCGATCCTGGCCGACGACAACGATTACGTCAAAGCCGGCCAGCCGCTGGTCAAACTCGACCCGGCCGATGTCAAGGTAGCGCTGGACCAGGCGGAAGCCAACCTGGCGCAAACGGTGCGGCAGGTGCGCACGTTGTATGCCAACAACGGCAGCCTGAGTGCGCAAATCACCTTGCGCGAGTCGGATGTGGCCAAGGCGCAAACCGAAATCGCCCGTGCCACCGATGACTTGAACCGCCGCCAGTTGCTGGTTGGCAATGGCGCGGTGTCCAAGGAAGAACTCAACCACGCGCAAACGCAACTTGCCAACGGCAAAAGTGCGCTGGCGTCTGCGCTGGCCGGGGTGGCGGCCGCCAAAGAACAACTGGTCAGCAACCAGGCCATGACCGACGGTACCCCCATCGACAAACACCCCAGCGTGCAAGCGGCCGCGGCCAAAGTGCGCGAGGCCTGGCTGGCGACCCAGCGCGCCGCCTTGCCCGCGCCGGTCGATGGCTATGTGGCCCGCCGTACCGTGCAACTGGGCCAGCGCGTGGCGGCTGGCACGCCCCTGATGTCCATCATTCCCCTCAATCAACTGTGGGTGGATGCCAATTTCAAGGAAGTGCAACTGCGCAACATCCGCATTGGCCAGCCCGTCAACCTGACGGCGGATCTGTACGGCAAAAAGGTCGAATACAAAGGCACCGTCAGCGGTTTGGGCATGGGCACCGGCGCCGCCTTTGCCCTGTTGCCGGCACAAAACGCCACCGGCAACTGGATCAAGGTGGTGCAGCGCGTGCCGGTTCGCGTGACGCTGGACGCCGCGCAACTGACGCAAAACCCCTTGCGCGTCGGCCTGTCGATGGAGGCCACGGTCGATGTCAGCAACCGGGACGGCAAGATGCTGGCCGACGCGCCTCGTACCGCAGCGCTGGTGCAAACCACGGTCTATGCGTCGCTCGACAGTGGCGCGGCCGAGGAGGTGCGCAAAATTGTGGCCGCCAACATCGGTCGCCGCTGATAGGCCGCTGCGCTAACCGAGCCCCGCATGGCCACCGCACCTCAATTCATTCCGCTGCCGCCGCTGCAAGGCTCGGCCCGTCTGTGGGGCACGATTGCCCTGTCGTTAGCCACGTTCATGAACGTGCTCGACTCGTCGATTGCCAACGTGTCCCTGCCGGCCATTGCCGGCGACCTGGGCGTGAGCGCCAACCAGGGCACCTGGGTGATCACCAGCTTTGGTGTCGCCAACGCCATTGCCCTGCCACTTACTGGCTGGCTGTCGCAGCGCTTCGGCCAGGTGCGCCTGTTCATCACCAGCGTCTTGCTGTTTGTGCTGGCCTCCTGGCTGTGCGGCCTGGCGCCCAACATGACCACGCTGATTATTTTTCGCGCCCTGCAGGGTTTTGTTGCCGGACCGATGATTCCGCTGTCCCAGGGGTTGCTGCTGTCGAGTTACCCGCCGGCGCTGGCCGGGCTGGCGATGGCCTTGTGGGCCATGACCACGCTCGTGGCGCCGGTGTTAGGGCCGCTGCTGGGGGGCTGGATCACCGACAACATCTACTGGTCCTGGATTTTTTACATCAACATTCCGATTGGCCTGCTGGCGGCCTTCATGGTCTGGTCGATCTACCACAAGCGTGAAAGCGTGACGCACAAACTGCCGATCGATGGCGTCGGTTTGGGCTTGCTGGTGCTGTGGGTGGGCGCGCTGCAGATCATGCTGGACAAAGGCAAGGAGCTGGACTGGTTTCACTCCCCCGAAGTGGTGGGCCTGGGCGTGGTGGCTCTGGTGGGCTTTGCTTTCTTCCTGGCCTGGGAACTCACCGAAGAACACCCGGTGGTGGACCTGCGTTTATTCAAGCGGCGCAACTTCTGGTCCGGTACCCTGGCCATCTCGGTCGGCTATGGCCTGTTCTTTGGCAACGTGGTGCTGTTGCCGCTGTGGCTGCAGCAGTTCATGGGCTATCCGTCGACCGACGCCGGCATGCTGCTGGCGCCGGTGGGCCTGTTCGCCATCATCCTGTCGCCGCTGGTGGGTAGAAACGTCAGCAAGGTGGACCCGCGTTATCTGGCCAGCTTTGCCTTTGTCGTGTTTTCGGTGGTCCTGATCATGCGTTCGCATTTCAATACCCAGGCCGACTTCGGCACCATGATGCTGCCGACGCTGGTGCAGGGCGTGGCGATGGCGTTTTTCTTCATCCCCTTGTCCGTCATCGTGCTCTCGGGCATCACGCCGGACAAAATCCCCGCCGCCTCCGGCCTGTCCAGCTTTGCGCGCATTGTTGCGGGCTCGTTTGGCACCTCGATTGCCACCACGGTGTGGCAGGACCGCGCCGCCATGCACCATGCGCAACTGGCCGAATCAATCCATCAAGGCAACTTCGCCGCGACCCAGCTGCTGACCGGTCTGGGCAGCGTGGGTCTGACACCTGAGCAGGCGCTGGCGCAAGTGAACCGGCTGGTGGACCAGCAGGCCTACATGCTGGCCATCAACGATGTGTTCTACGCCTCGGCCCTCATTTTTCTGCTGCTCATCCCGGTGGTATGGCTGTCACGGCCGAAGCAGGGCGGTACTGGCAGCGCCGATGCGGCTGCTGGCGCGCATTGACCATTCCTGTCGCTGCCGTGCCAGCCAAAAACACTCAAAACCCTACTCTGAGCTCTGCTGCAGTGCCCGCATCTGCGCATGGTGCCCGTTCAAGACCAGCAGCTCGGCACGCGTGCCGAGCTCCAGATGTTCCAGGCAATTAGAGTCGCCAACAGGACTGGACCACCGTATCCCTGCGGGTTGGCAGCGTTTTGAATTTGACGTCAAGTCCAGGAATGAAGACCCGCTTCAGACCCGTTGCTGACGTTCGACTTCTTGATCTGCTTGCTCCAGACCTGTCACTCAAGGCTGTGGGCTGTTGGTCGGCAAGGTGGCGAACGTTCGTCGCCAGCAAACCAAGGCTGCTGCGGTCAAGCGGATCGCCCGGCATCTCCTTTCTGACATAAATCAATTTTTCGCAACAATTGTTGTCGATCGCCGCTGATGCTTCTCATGGTGGTCGTATCATGTTTCAGTCAACCAAATAAGCTTAGCAATTTAGATGACCAAAGCGTCCAAGGGATTTTCACTAAACGGCGGGCCTCTCAAAGCGGCGAGAGGCGGCGTGTCCGTTGCCAACGAAAAACTCATCTTTGAAAATCAGGAGAAAGATAAGCGTGCGGCTGAGTTAGCCATTGCCAACAAAGCGCTTGCTTTTGAAAATGAGGAGAAGGGAAAACGTGCAGCCGAGCTT